>OHRB01000853.1_pt1 | contig 13717 bp, 7 predicted proteins | sample 1578381 | NCBI WGS metagenome assembly OHRB01 (sample SAMEA3879566, study PRJEB24766) | human gut metagenome | biome: human-associated habitat; feature: feces | place: USA | collected 1985/1987
GACGCCTTCGCCCCCCGCCTGTCGTTCTTCTGGGCAATCGGCATGAACCACTTCATGGAGATCGCCAAGATGCGCGCGGCACGTATGCTGTGGGCCAACATCGTCAAGGGCTACGGCCCGGCGAAGAACTGCGCCTGCAAGATGCACATCCACGCCGAGACCTCGCGGTGGAACCAGACCGTCTACGACCCCTATGTGAACATGCTTCGCGGCACGACCGAGGCCATGTCGGCCACGATCGCCGGCGTACATTCGCTGGAAGTAACGCCGTTCGACACCTCGTTCGAAAACCCGACCGAGTTCTCGAAGCGCATCGCCCGCAACGTCGAACTGCTGCTCAAACACGAGTCGCACTTCGATCAGGTCGTCGATCCGGCCGGCGGTTCGTACTACATCGAAAACCTCACCGACTCGATCGCCAACGAGGCGTGGAAACTCTTCCGCGAAATCGAGGAGAAGGGCGGCTACACCGCAGCCTATGAAAGCGGCTTCATCGTAGAGCGCGTCAAGGCATCGGCCGCAGCCAAGGACAAGAACATCGCAACGCGCCGCGAAATCCTGCTGGGCGCCAACCAATACCCCAACTTTACGGAGGTCGCCGGCAAGGAGCTGACCGAAGCCGCCGTAACCCGCCCCGTGAGCGAAGGCAACACGCTGGCTCCCTACCGTGGTTCCATGGCATTCGAAGCCATGCGTCTGCACGTGGACCGCAGCGGCAAGGCGCCCAAGGCGTTCATGCTGACCTGCGGCAGCCTGGCTATGGCCCGTGCCCGTGCCCAGTTCTCCTGCAACTTCTTCGCATGCGCCGGCATCAAAGTAATCGACAACACGTTCTTCAAATCGATCGAAGAGGGCGTCAAGGCCGCTCTGGAATCGAAAGCCGAGATCGTCGTAGTCTGCGCATCGGACGACGACTACGCAGAGGCGGCTCCCAAAGTGAAAGAGCTGCTCGGCGACAAGGCGATCCTCGTGGTTGCGGGCGCTCCGGCATGTATGCCCGAACTGGAAGCCCAGGGCATCAAGAATTTCATCAACGTCAAGAGCAACGTACTCGAAACACTGAAGTTCTACCTCAAAGAAATGGGTATCTAAAAAGCAAAAATCATGAGAGCAAAATTTTCAGATTTAACATATGACGGAGGCGAGCAGAAGAGCTGCTGCGCTTCGAAAGGCTGCGGCCAAACCGAACCGTGGCTGACTGCCGAGCAGATACCTGTCAAGGGCTCCTACTCGGCAAAGGATCTGGAGGAGATGGAGCACCTGAACTATGCGGCAGGTATCGCACCGTTCCTCCGCGGCCCCTACTCGACGATGTACGTGATGCGTCCCTGGACCATCCGCCAATACGCCGGTTTCTCGACGGCCGAAGAGTCCAACGCATTCTATCGCCGCAACCTGGCTGCCGGACAGAAGGGTCTGTCGGTGGCATTCGACCTGGCGACACACCGCGGCTACGACGCCGATCACCCGCGCGTAGTGGGCGACGTCGGTAAGGCCGGCGTGTCGATCTGCTCGGTAGAAGATATGAAGGTGCTCTTCAACGGTATTCCGCTGGATCGGATGTCGGTGTCGATGACCATGAACGGCGCCGTGCTGCCGATCCTGGCGTTCTACATCGTGACCGGTCTGGAGCAGGGATGCACCCTCGATCAACTGTCGGGTACGATCCAGAACGACATCCTCAAGGAGTTCATGGTGCGCAATACCTATATTTATCCGCCGAAATTCTCGATGAAGATCATCGCCGACATCTTCGAATACACCTCGAAGAACATGCCGAAGTTCAACTCGATTTCGATCTCCGGCTACCATATGCAGGAGGCAGGCGCCACGGCCGACATCGAGTTGGCCTACACGCTGGCCGACGGTCTGGAGTACCTGCGTGCGGGCGTTGCAGCCGGTATGTCGGTGGATGCTTTCGCACCCCGTCTGTCGTTCTTCTGGGCGATCGGTATGAACCACTTCATGGAGATCGCCAAGATGCGTGCGGCACGTATGCTCTGGGCGAAGATCGTCAAAAAATTCAACCCCAAGAACCCGAAATCGTTGGCCCTGCGTACGCATAGCCAGACCTCGGGCTGGTCGCTCACCGAGCAGGATCCGTTCAACAACGTAGCACGTACGGCTATCGAGGCGATGGGCGCCGCTCTGGGCCACACCCAGTCGCTGCACACCAACGCACTGGACGAGGCGATCGCCTTGCCGACGGACTTCTCGGCACGTATCGCCCGTAACACCCAGATCTACATCCAGGAGGAAACCAACGTCTGCCGCGAAGTGGATCCCTGGGCAGGTTCCTACTACATCGAAACCCTCACCAACGAGATCGCCCACAAGGCTTGGGAGCGTATCGAGGAGGTCGAGAAACTGGGCGGTATGGCCAAGGCCATCGAAACCGGTATTCCGAAGATGCGTATCGAGGAGGCGGCAGCCCGCAAGCAGGCCCGCATCGACTCGGGCATCGAGAAGATCATCGGCGTAAACGAATACCGTCTGGATCACGAAGCACCGATCGATATTCTGGCTGTGGACAACACGGCCGTACGCGAGAGCCAGATCAAGCGTCTGAAGGAGTTGCGTGCGAACCGCGACGAAGCAGCCGTGAAGAAGGCGCTCGAGGCCATCACCGAATGCGTCAAGACCGGCAAGGGCAACCTGCTGGAACTCGCTATCGAGGCCGCCAAGGTACGCGCTTCGCTGGGCGAGATTTCGGATGCCTGCGAGGTGGTCGTAGGACGTTACAAAGCAGTTATTCGTTCCATTTCAGGTGTATATAGTTCAGAAGTGAAATCAGATCCCGCATTCGAACACGCGAAGGAACTGGTTGCCAAATTCGCGAAGAAGGAGGGCCGCCAGCCGCGCATCATGATCGCCAAACTCGGTCAGGACGGACACGATCGTGGCGCCAAAGTCGTTGCGACCGGTTACGCCGACATCGGCTTCGATGTCGATATGGGTCCGTTGTTCCAGACTCCCGAGGAGGCAGCCAAACAGGCTGTCGAGAACGATGTTCACGTAGTGGGCGTATCGTCGCTGGCCGCCGGCCACCTGACGCTCGTTCCGCAGATCATCGCCGAACTCAAGAAACTGGGCCGCGAGGATATCATCGTCATCGTCGGCGGTGTGATCCCGGCACAGGATTACGATGAGCTGTATCGTGACGGTGCCGCCGCCATCTTCGGCCCCGGTACCCCGATTGCGACCGCAGCGATCAAGATCATGGAGATCCTGCTCGACGAGCAGAAATAATCCGGATCACTCCTCTGTTATTATCAAAGCCCCGCATCAAAAGATGCGGGGCTTTTTAATGGGGTAAGCGAACCGGCCGACCGAAAAGAACTTTGCCATCGACCTTCATAATTCCATCGCCAGCCTCACATCCAGAGTCCGCGCAAATACAGCGGCGGATCTCAAACAACGACCGAATACATGCTGTCACAGTGCCATTTCCACAAACCCTACAAATTATGTTTGTAGGCCATATTTCCCGTTAGACAGACAGCGCAATATCCTCCCCCCCGGCTCCCGAAAACAACCGATTTCATACCGCAAACACCTATCCGGCAAAAACCTCGACTGCCGAGGCCGTCGTTCTCCTCCCCCAGCCCCGAAGATTTTCGGAATATACGATAAAATCACGGACATTTCGAAGATGCGGAAAAAGAGAATGGCGGATTGGCCGGACTACCACTCCGAGCACCTCACAGAAGAGAATTCAGGAAACCGGCTCTTATCGCTTTTAAGAAGAGAAGTCATCCCCCTATGCCATCGCAATAACGACAATAAAAAAGAGGAATGTATAAGCTACATCCCTCTTTTTCGTCCGGAACTATTCCGGAAAAAATCTACCGGTAACGGTTAAAAATACTTGCCGCGCAAGTCCTCCACATTCGACATCTGCTCCAGAAAATCGAACAGACGACGCTGAATCATCCCCTGCGACGACGCCTCGGCACGTACCTTTTCAGCTTCGATACTCTGCGGAGTTTCCGCCTCCTGAATATCCGTCACCACGAAAACATAAGCACCTACATTTCCCTTGACCGGCTCGGACAGCGTATTCGTCTGCTCCGTTGCGGTAATCGCTCCGATCACACGAGGCTCGACACCCATGTTACGGATAAAGAACGATCCGTAACGGACATCTTCGAAAGGAACGACTTCGGTACCAAGGCTTTGGGCGACCTCTTCGATAGTCGAACCCTTCATTTCGCTGACGATCTTTTCAAACTTCTTATCGGTTATAAGCGTCTGGCGAATATTGTTCGCTACTTTCTCGATCGGCGTATAATCCTCATTGTCGATCTCAGTTACCACTGCGACCACATAGTCATCACCCACAGGGAAAATCTCGGAAATCGCGCCCACCTTGGCATCGTATGCCCAGCGCACCAATTCACGCGAATCAGCCAGTCCCTGCAGCAGACGGTCACCCTGCGTGAGTTTCGCTTCACGAGGAGTGAGGTTTCCCTTATTCGCTGCCTCGTTGAACGCATCGACAGAACCCTTGCCCTCGACAGAGAAAAGACTTGCCTGACTATGCACATTGCGACGGGTCGCCGACGAAGCCTCAACGGGATAAGTGATCGTCGCAAGGCGCATGTGCTTCGAAGGTTTGTCCAGACGATAAACCTGTAAAATCTGAATAACGTCACCCACTTCGACACGGAGAATATCCCCCTGCTTAGCCGTCGAAAGAAGTCCCGAAAGCTCGTCCGGGAATGCAGAGAAAGGCATCACGCCCGCATCGCCTCCATTTCCGGCATCCTGCATATAGAGCGAATGGGTACGAGCCGCCTGTGCGAAATCCGCACCTTGCCGCAAAGCCGTCATCAGACTGTCGGCCAGGTCGCGTTGGTCGTAGGTGAGTACAATATGGCGGACGCCCACGGAATCCGGAGCGTTCAAAGTTTCAACGACACGGGTCATCGTCCAGGTATCGTTCTTCAGGACGGGACCATACTGCTTGCCGTTGGCCAGCGCTTCGGCCTCATCGTCCAGAAGCTGGGCAACCGACCGATAATTGTCTGTAATTTTACCGAAACGGTTATTCTTGGCAAATGCTTTCGGATCGTCCGACGCGGCAAATTCATCGCCGACTTCCCGAACGGTCTTCTCCAAAGTCGCCATATCCTCTGCACTCGGAGCCACTTCGAACACCACATAAGAGAGCGTGCGCGAAGGTTTCTGCTCATAACGGGCCTTATGGCTATTGTAATAAGCCTTGATTTCGGAATCGGAAACCGAGAACAGAGAATCAGGCATATCGTGATAACGCTTGCCGACCCAAGAACCGCTGAAAGTCTTATTCTGCGCATCGACGCCTTCTTCCGCTTCCAGCCGATTGACATATACACCGCCTTTGACCAAGCCGTTATACTTATTGATTTCGCGCTCCCGCATAGCCTGTCCGACCAAAGCCCCCCACATATATTGCATCTGGGGATTTCCAGTTGCCTGGGCGATAAAATCACTCACACCCTCCACACTGTACTGTCCTGTACGGGGGTCGGTGAAAGCCGCAGCCATCGTCCCGGAATAATACTCGCCGCTGATAAGTCCCTCACGCTCGGCATCGGTCACCGAGATTCCCATCTTCTCGAAACCGGGCAAGTACACGTGGTTGGCAATCAGGGTCTGCCAAGCCATTTCAGCCAACTGATCCATCTGCTCTTCATTACTTTCGGAGATGTTGCTCTGGTCTTTCAGGTTGTTGTATACCTCAATATATTCCGAATACTTGATCTTCGAACCGTCGATCACACCGACCTTGGGGTCGTTACCCGAAAGTCCCATATCCGTTTTAAGCGAGAGAATGAATGCCAGCAGTGCAAACGCGATGATAATCGACAAAACCACACCGAATCTGGTCCGTAACGTGTTTAAACTTGCCATATAAACTATTTTAATTTATTGTTTCAAAATGAGTGTTCAAAGATAATAAATATATTCTGAAAACCATGATAAACGACCAAATTCTTTCGTCATTTTCCGCATCCGGCATATCGAAAAAACGCACTTGCCCCTCACCGGTCGAAAATATCCCGTAAACTACAACCGTTTCACGCGCGCCAACTCCAACCGGGAACGGGTCCTGCGCAGAATCTTGATCTCAAGATGCTCGAAACGCACGGTTTCTCCGGCCGCCGGCAGCCCTTCATACCGGAAAATGATATACCCGGCCAGCGTTTCGTACTCGTCACTCTCGGGTATGGCAAGCCCGTATTTTTCATTGAGATATTCCACTTCCAATCGGCACGAAAGGACAAATTCCGAATCGCCGACCTGTTTCTCCGTAAGGTCGGGCACATCGTGCTCGTCTTCGATTTCGCCGAAAATCTGCTCCAGAACATCCTCCAAAGAGATAATACCGGCCGTACCGCCGAACTCGTCGATCACGACCGCAATATTGCTCTTATGACGGATGAGCCGCTGCATGAGTGCTTGCAACGGCATCGTCTCCGGGACGTATTGCACCTCCATCAGCACCTCATCGATCGACGTCGGATGCCGGAACAGCGACTTCGAATTGACATAGCCGACGATATTATCGACACTCTCTTTCCAGACGAAAATACGGGAATACTTACTCTCGACAAAACGCGCCGTAAGCGCTTTGATCGAGGTATCATCGATATCGACCGCCTCCATATCGATACGGGGAACCATGCAATCCCTCACGCGCAAATCGGCAAAATCCAGGGCATTCTGAAAGAGTTTGATCTCATTATCCGGTTCATGCTGCGCCTCCGGCTTCCCCGATTCGAACAAGCTGGCCAGATCGGTCCGGTCGAAAATGGGCTCCATCATCGCAACCTTCGGCTTACGCCCCATCAGCCACAAAATCCCCTGGGAAATCCAGGTCGTCAGCTTGGCGATCGGAAAAAGCAGCAGATAAAAGAAATAGATCGCAGGAGCAAACAGGCGGTAATAAAAATTCGGGCTGTTCCGGAAAACGGATTTCGGGAGAAATTCGGCGACGAAGATGATGATGATTGTCGAAACCGCCGTTTCCAGAACGACGGACCCGCCGCGAGCGATCTCCGTCCAACCCACTGCCGCCGCGAGCGAGCGCAACAACAGCGACATATAGAGCGAATAGATAACCAGGGCGATATTATTCCCGACCAGGATCGTCGTGATGTACTGCCCGGGGTGACGGGCAAAAATGTCGGCGATGAAATTGAACAGCCGACTCTGCTTCCGGTCGATCTCCAGTTTCAGGCGGTTCTTGCTCGTAAAAGCGATCTCCATCCCCGAAAAAAAAGCCGAAAGCAACAACATCAGCAGAATTATAAACACCGAAGTTATCATAAGGAACGATCGTTACTTTCTACGGGAGTCAGTTGAATTTTCCGGTCGTTCCCCCGTATCGGCCGGGCCGGTTTGACAGGCTGTTCGGAAACTGCCTCCTTCGCAGCGGAAACATTGTCCGCAACGGGTTTCACCGACGTAGAATCCGCGTCCCGTGTCGGCTCGATATTGACCCACATACGCCCTTTGATTCGGCGAAATTTCCAGTCTTTCAACTGATCGTCCGACTCGAATCCTTCGACGATGTAGGAATTTCCGCTCTCTTCCACGATCTTGGAATCGACGTTAGACCAGATCCGGCGCGTTTTCTCGTTCCAGAACAACTGCTGGGTGTAGAGCTCCTGTCCGTTGGATTTTTTCACTACGACATTTCCTTTGGCTTCCCATAATTTCCGATTCCCGTAATGAATCGCATAGTTAGCCGTTAGCGTAGCATCGACCGCTCCGGTACTGTCCTTCTGATATGTCACGATATCCACGCCCTTGCGAAATTCCTGATAAGGCTCTTTTGCCAAAGAGTAACCTTCCACCAAAGGAGCCGTAAAAACATAGGATTTCCGGCCGTTCTCCGTATTGGTCATCGTCAAATGCTCGCTGTACTCGGTCATCAAAGCCTCATCGTTAGGCTCTTCGGCCACCGACTCCTTGTCGCACGAATATAGCAAGATAGCACTTCCCGCGATGAGAAGTGCTACCTGTGCATATCGTTGAATGCTTCGGAGCATCGTTCGTACAAACTATGTCGCTACCGGGGGCGTACGGTCGTCACGATACCGCGGGCCGGACCGCAGGTAATCGTATAACGTGCACCCTCCATCAATTCGTTGAAGAAGCATTCCTCGGCAGTCGGGAATCCGCGACGGTAGTTTGCTGCCGCATCACGCGCCGTCTGAGCGAAATTGCCGGCATCGGCGTCGTTGGCAAGCAGGTTGGCTGCCTGCGTCATCGTATCGTAAGCGACCCAGAAAATAGCCTGACCCTCCAGTCCGGAGCAAGATGCAGCCGAAGCCGCATAAGCCTGCGCCAGGGCGAAATAAGCCATACCGTTATTGGGATTCAGCGCCTTGGCCTCATTAGCCGCAACTGCAGCCGCCGTAGGATTCTTGGCTGCCAGTTCGGTCATACTCAAACGCACCAGAAGCAATTCTTTCTGAACGGCGTCTTGTTCGGCAGCAATCGCCTCACGCAGGTAAGTAGTCGATTTGGCGAAGTCGCCCCGCTCTTGAAATCCTTGAGCCAGCATCATGGCCGTCTGGGCAGAAGGTTCCATCGCATAATATTTTTCGGCGATCTGAAGGAAAAATTCGGAACTGCACTGCGAACGGGACATCAGCGAAACCGTCTGCTTGAGCAACTCCATATCCTCCGGAGCCGCTTCGATACGCGGACGGAACATCTTCTCCAGGTTCTCGCAATCGGCAGCACCGCTACCCGCAAAACAAGTATCGAACTGTGTTTTCGCCTCCTTTACTCCAGGAGCATCACTCTCGAAAATCGGGGCCAGACGAGCGTACTCATCCAAAACGGCATCCGGATAGACCTCGCCCATCTTATAATCATCGCACAAATTGCTGAAATATACCAATGCGACATCCGGCAGCGCAGCATAACCGCTCTGCAAACCGGCTTCGATCGCCTCCTTATACAACTTGCGCACGCCTTCCCGGTCGGAAGGATTGAAAGTCAGGTATTCACGAGCTTTACGGTCAAGGACATAAGCCGTACCGTAATTGGGACTGGAAGGAAAATACTGTACACGCAGGTCGTAAATCATCATCAGCGAATCGAGCAGAGCTTTTTTCTCATTCAGGTCTTGTGCGCGTTGCACCTTGTTCGAATAAACCTGTGCCCCCCGAATAAAGGTCGCTTCGAAAGCCGAAGGAGCCTCCTGTGCAAGCGTACGGAAATAAACAGCGGCTGCGTCGTAATCGCGGGTATCGACAGCTTCCTTCAGCAGGTTGCTCGTCAGAATGTTTTGCTTACGCTGTTCGGGCGTATCTCCCCACGGAGCGTACCGAGGGTCACTGAAATCCTGGGCGATCGAAGCTGTCGCAGCGAACACCAATACTGCCGACAGCAAAATTTTCATGCGATTCATATTCTTCTTTATAATTTATTTTTTATGTGTGGTTTAATCGTATTTCGGACGAACGAACCAATAATCACCGAACAATGTCACACCCAGCGAAAATTTGCAATAGGTCTGTTTAACCAGACTCACCTGTTCGTTGATCGCCTTGAAACTGCCGCGTCCGCCGACTTCGACACCCAGATCGACCGACGACGCACCCAATATGCCGCCCAACACCGTCAGGGGAATACCGACGCCCAGCGTCACGGCGTATTCATTGACATCCACTCCGCCGAAAGTCTGGTTATAGGTACCATAACGAACTCCGGCCCGGTAGGACCAGCGTTTCAATGCGCTGCGTACATCCGCTTTATTGGGGGTGTATTCGACCCCGAGTTTAACCGTATTCGTGTTCCGGTAAGCCACATCGAAACCGGCTGCGGATTTCTCGACCAACCGAGAATTGCCGCTTCGCCAGTCCTGATAGACGTAATCCGCCCCCACAGCTATTTTAGGCGTGTTGTAATAAATACCTACGGCAACCTGCTGGGGCAGCTTGAGCCCCAGACGATTTCCCATATCCATAGCGACCGTATTGAAAATATCGCCGGTCTGCACCTTCGTCGTCACATTCGGATTCAAGTCGCCGCCGATATCGTAGGTCGCACCGATCGTCAGAATACGCCGACGGTTGCTGATCGGGGACCACTGTACGCCGAACTGTCCCTTAAAACGGGAAACGCTGTAGGTTTCGGTTCCCGTCGCGTCTGCGATAAGACCTCCTCCGGTTATATTCTCCAAAATAGCGGTTTTATAAATCCGCTGAATGTCGCCCCAATAGTACTGGGCAGCTATTCCGATCGAGAATCCGCGGAAGATCTCCCAGCCCAGACCGAGCTTCACCTCCGTCACGTCGCCGTCGCCGTCCCACTGGTACTGCACGCGGCCGATATTACCCCAGATTTCATCGTCGTCCACCTCCTGTTTCATCCGGTAACCGACGCTGCTGTAAGGCGTCAGGCTGAAGCCCAACCCCAAATGCTTGGCAATCGGCAACTGAAACGCAATGTCGTGGAAATTGACCGTATAATAACTTGTATTGAGCGTCTGCCCGTAATATTTCTGGGAATTGTAAAAGCACTGCCCTTCAAGACCGAAATCGAAAAGGAACGACTTGGGGCGCACGGCACTGTAAGCCGCCGGATTGAGCAAATTGACAGCAGCCGCATTACGCATACCGACGCCGACACCGCCCATCGAACGTGTCTGAAGCGTTCCCGGGGTCCGCAGTTCACCCAGACCGTACATCGAATACGGTGAAAAAGCGTTGATACTGCTGGTTTGTCCCCATGCCATGCACGGTACAATGACGGCCAGCGCGAGGCACAGTTTAACGGCGGCTTTCTTCACTTGCATTATACTCTAAAATTCGGTTCAGCCCCAGAAAGACCAAATCACAATGTGCAAATATCGTATTTTTAATTCGTTTAACAAAGAATTTTGCATCCCCGCCGGTAAAAATTATCGACAACGCATCGATTTCCGGAAACAGCCGGGCGATATACCCCTCGATTTCGAAGGCAATGCCGTTCATCACGCCCTGCCGGATCGCCTCGACGGTCGAACGCCCCAAAAGCGTCTGGTCCTCACAGGATTCACACAGGGGAAGCGCCGCCGTATAATCGTGCAAGGCCCGGAAGCGCATCTGTACGCCGGGAGAAATATTACCGCCCCGGAAAACCCCGTCGGCAGAAACCTGATCGATGGTAATGGCCGTCCCGAAATCCACGATCAACAGATTGCGGCCCGGGTAGAGCGACGCAGCGCCGACGGCAGCCGCAAGACGGTCCTCACCCAGAGTTTCGGGCGTAGTGTAACCGTTACGAATGGGAAGAGGAAGTTGCGGTGAGAGCCGCAGACAGCGCCCGATGCGGCGACGCACCAGCGCGACGGTGTCATCGACCGGACCGCGCGTAGTCGCAACAATAGCCTGCGTAATACCGGGATGAGCAGCAAGAATCCGATCTATCACCGCTTCGTCGAACTCTTCCGAACATCCGTCGGAAACGACGGTACCGCCGTCAAATACAGCGTACTTGACCCGCGTGTTACCCATGTCGATCGTCAGGTTCATCGTTGAATTTTTTGCTTCGTTCTTTCCGTCCGGCACGGCCGCTCTCCAAGTTCACTGCGGCACGAATCGTTCACAACCGTCCGGATTCAGTTTTTATAGCAGTTATATACTTTTCGGTTACCACGACCGTTCTCTTACCGATTTCGGCGGCACCCCACAACCCTGCGGAGCGTTATGCCGTCCTCCGACCCTCTCCCGAGGGAGGAACTTCGGGAAAAAGACGAGGCATATCGGTCGCGTTCGGGCAAGTCCATACATCAAAAATACTCCCCAGCTCTTTCTACAAAGATTTAAGCACCTCGTATCCCGCTGCGACATCCTTAATCCCCCTAACGGTCATCGCCAGGCGATTATTGTGTTGCTTGAGAACAAATCGGTCGGGGCGCTGCGTCACTTTGCGCAAAAGCTCCATGAACGTATCGCTCTTGTAGTAAGGAGAATCGTCGTCGCCTACGAAATGGACGATCATCAAGCCGTTTTTGACCTTCACGCGCTCCATACCCAGCCGCACGGCCTCCCACCGCAGGCGGACCACATTGAGCAGCTCGGCAGCGGGCCGGGGCAACGGACCGAAGCGGTCGATCATCTTGGCCTCGAAACTCTTGAGCATCTCCTCGTTGCGGGCCGTATCCAGCTCCCGGTACAAGCGCAGTTTCTCGGCGGGCTGCTGCACGTAGGAGTCGGGCAGCTCGGCCTCGACGTCGATCTCGATCACGCTATCCGAAATATAGCTCATCTTATCGACCACGCCCTGCTCGGCATCGCTCATGCCGGGCATCTCGAGTCCCTCCGAGCGGAGTTCGGCGATCGCCTCCTGCATGATCTTCTGGTAGGTTTCGAAACCGATGTCGGCGATAAAGCCGCTCTGCTCGGCGCCCAACAGATTGCCGGCGCCCCGAATGTCGAGATCCTGCATGGCGATATTGAATCCCGAACCCAGATCTGAGAACTCCTCGATGGCCCGCAGGCGCCGCCGGGCATCCGGAGTCAGCAGCTCGTCGCCGGGCGAAAGCAGGTAGCAATACCCCCGCTGGCTGCCGCGTCCCACACGTCCGCGCAACTGATGAAGATCGCTCAAGCCGAAATTCTGGGCATTATTGACGATGATCGTATTGGCGTTGGGAATGTCGATGCCGTTTTCGACGATCGTGGTCGAAATCAACACGTCGAACTCCCCGTAGATAAAATCCATGATCAGCTTCTCGAGCTTCTCGGCCGGCATCTTGCCGTGTCCGACGGCCACGCGGGCCTTGGGGCATACACGCGTGATAAGCCCTTGGATGGACATCAGGTCTTCGACGCGGTTATGGACGAAATAAACCTGGCCGCCGCGTGCGAGCTCGGCCTCGACGGCATCGCGGATGATCTCCTCGGAGAAGACATGCGACTCGGTGACGATCGGCTGGCGGTTAGGCGGCGGGGTCGAGATGACCGACAGGTCGCGCGAGCCCATGAGCGAAAATTGCAGCGTGCGCGGGATCGGCGTCGCCGTCAGGGTCAGCGTATCGACGTTGACGGCCATCTGCGTGAGTTTCTCCTTGGCCGCGACGCCGAACTTCTGTTCCTCGTCGATGATCAGCAGCCCCAGGTCACGGAATTTGATCTGCTTGCCCAGTATTTTATGGGTGCCGATCAGGATGTCGATACGCCCCGATTCGAGGTCGGCACGTATCTGCCCCGCCTCCTTGGCGGTCTTGGTGCGGTTGAGATACTCGACCCGCACGGGGAAATCGCGCAGGCGCTCCGAAAAGGAGCGGTAGTGTTGCAGGGCGAGGATCGTCGTCGGCACCAGAAATGCCACCTGCTTGCCGTCCTGCACCGCCTTAAACTGCATAATTGCCCCGGCAAGGGTCATGTCGGAAATGCCCAGCTCCATATTGTTAAAATGCTGCTGGTCAAGCAAGGTGCCCTGCTGGATAACCTCGCCGCTCTGGTCAGTTACATGGTCTTTCCAATAACTGCGGTCATAAGCCATGGGTTTGTCCTCCTCTCTTTTACTCCTCGGTTTCGATCAGCGGGAATGTAAAGCGCAGCAGCGCCACATTCAGGCTGGTGCGTTTCAGGCTGATACTCTGCTGTCCGGCCAGTGCGCCGTTGATGTCGTACACCCTTACGCCCGTGATCGTGTCGGCCTGCCCGAAATTCGGTACATTCACAAACACGACCACATTCGTGCCGATGATTTCCTTGCTGTTCAC
>OHRB01000862.1_pt1 | contig 13619 bp, 12 predicted proteins | sample 1578381 | NCBI WGS metagenome assembly OHRB01 (sample SAMEA3879566, study PRJEB24766) | human gut metagenome | biome: human-associated habitat; feature: feces | place: USA | collected 1985/1987
CCCTGCGCTGGCTGGAATTCGGCCTCCTGACGCCGCTGATGCGCAACCACTCCGCAGTTGGCACCCGGATGCAGGAATACTACCGCTTCCCCGAGGTGCTGCCCGCTGTGCGCAATATGATCCGTCTGCGCTACGCCCTGCTGCCCTACCTGTACAGCGAATTTATGAAAGCCGCGCTGGAAAACACCAGCTACTTCCGGCCGTTGGCCTTCGACTACCCGGATGACCCCGATGCCCGGGAGGTGGAAGATCAGCTTCTGCTGGGCGAGGGCCTGATGGCCGCTCCCGTCTATGTCCAGAATGCCCACGGGCGGCATGTCTACCTGCCCGAATCCATGAAGCTCCTGCGCCTGCGGGCTGTGGACGACTACGATGAAGAGATCCTGCCCGCCGGACACCACTATATCCGCTGTGCGCTGGACGAAGTGCTGTTGTTCCTCCGTCCGGGTAACATCGTTCCCGTGGCACAGCCCGCCAACAGCACCTCTGAGCTGGATGATGCCAGCCTGACCCTGTGGAGCTTCCTGCCCGACGGCGAATCTGCGGAGTACCGGATGTACCGGGATGACGGTGTGACAACAGAATATGAGAAGAAAGAGCACTGGAAAACGCTGCAGATCCATCATTCCTGATCGAAGTGTCCCGGAAAGGCAGGATCTCCCCTGCGCAGCATCTTGTATTTTACAGAAAACTGTATTATAATATAGGTGTTATTTACAATTTGCGTTGTGCCGCAAAACGGCACGGCGCATTTTTTACGCTTCGATTTTGGTGCAAGAGTATGAGAGAAGTTTCAAAGGAGGCGGAGCTTTCATGGCACAAATGTCCCAGGCCGGTGATCTGACCAGCGGCCCGATGCTGAAAAAGATCATCCTGTTTTCCCTGCCGCTGGCGGCATCCAGCTTTTTGCAGCTGCTGTTCAATGCTGCCGATGTGGTCGTGGTGGGCCGGTTCGTCGGCAGCGCCGCGCTGGCAGCAGTTGGTTCCAACGGTGCGCTCATCAACCTGCTGGTCAACCTGTTCGTAGGGCTTTCGCTGGGCGCGAATGTCGTCGCAGCCCGCTGCTTTGGTGCCAAAGACGAGCGCGGGGTGCAGAACACCGTTCAGACTTCTGTCACGCTGAGCCTCGTCAGCGGTGTGCTGCTGGCCTTTGTCGGCTTTTTCGCAGCACGCGGCCTGCTGGAACTGATGTCCAGCCCCGAGGATGTCATTGACCTTGCCACCCTTTACCTGAAGATCTACTTCATCGGAATGCCGATGACCATGCTGTACAACTTCAACGCCTCCCTGCTGCGTGCCGTGGGCGACACCCGCCGCCCGCTGGTCTGTCTGGCGGTGGCAGGTGTCATCAATGTGGTGCTGAACCTGCTGTTCGTCATCGTGTTCCAGATGAGCGTGGCGGGTGTTGCGCTGGCCACCATCCTCAGCCAGACGGTATCCGCCATTATGGTCACGGTGCTGCTGGTCAAGGAAGAGGGTGCCATGCACCTTGACCTGCGGCATCTGGGCTTCCACAAGAAAGCCCTGCTGCAGATCATCCAGATCGGCCTGCCCGCCGGTCTGCAGAGCACCGTGTTCAGCCTGTCCAACGTGGTGATCCAGTCGGCTATCAATTCCTTTGGCTCCACGGTCGTGGCCGGAAACTCTGCCGCATCCAACCTCGAGGGCTTCATCTACACCGGCATGAATGCCTTTGCGCAGGCGGCCGTGACCTTTACCAGCCAGAACGTGGGTGCCCGCCGGTACGACAACCTCGACCGCGTCATGCGCAACTGTCTGCTCTGCGTCACTGTGGCGGGCCTGTTCCTGGGCTGCGGCGCTTACTTTGGCGGTGAGGTCCTGCTGCACTTCTACTCCACGGATGAAGCCGTGGTGGCTGCCGGCCTGTCCCGGATGCAGATCATCTGCACTGCCTACTTCCTGTGCGGCATAATGGACACTCTGGCCAGCTGCCTGCGCGGCCGCGGCTACTCGGTGATCCCCATGATCGTCAGTCTGGTGGGCAGCTGCCTGCTCCGTCTGGTCTGGATCGCAACTATCTTCCGGATGTTCCGCTCTACCGGCACGCTGTACATCAGCTATCCCCTCAGCTGGGCCCTGACCGCAGGGGTGCATCTCATTTGCCTGCTGGTCGTGCGCAAAAAGATGAACGATCAGCTGAAGGAAGAGAGCCGCCTGGCCGTATAACAAAAAACGCTCTCCTGTGCTCAGCAGGAGAGCGTTTTTGTTTACAGCATCTTCTTTAACAGATATCGGTCATACCCGCCGTACATCTCCCGGCGGTCGGCAATGACAAAACCGCAGGCAAGGGCATTGTTCAGGCTGTATTGATTCTCCGGGCTGACGGTGGCCCCGATGCCCACGATGCCGGGCTGGACAAGGGGCAGCGCTGCTTCCAGCAGCTTCCGCTGCAGACCGTTGCCTCGCCAGTCCGGGTGGACCACTGCGCTGTCTGCATTGGCCCAGTGCTCCCACTCCTCCCGGGGCACCCCCAGAAAGGCTGCATAGTTGTGCGCGCTCCGGCCGCAGTAGCGCAGGATAAAGTATGCTCCCAGCCGTTCGCCGTCGTATGCCCCGATGCACAGGTCCTCCCTCAGGTAGGCCGTGATATTCTCCAGTGTGTCCGGCACAAACTGCTCCGGGTGGGGCATGGCGGCCCGCACTTCGTTCTGCAAAGCAAAGAATGCGGCGGCATCCGCAGGGCCGCACCGGCGCAGGCGAATGGGAAGCTGTGCAGGCCGACCACACACTTTTTGCAGTATCAGTTCCATTTTGTGAACCCTCCAAAAATAAAATCATACTTTCTGCTGGATTCCAGTATAATTACCATTCAAAATAAAGTCAAATCATGCTATAATGAAAGTAAGAGAATCTGTCCGGCGCAGCTTTTGGGATGCAGGGCAGGTTTTCCCAAGTCCAGGCGGGCACTGCCCCGCCCGCGAACCGGAGGAACAGCCCATGAAAGAATCCAGCTCTTCGTCATCCATCCGCCTGGGCGGTGCGGTCATCAGTGACCGTGTCGTCGCGGCGCTTCTGGAAGAACTGCGCACCGGCCGCTACGCCGATGCCGACCGCCTGCCCGCCGAGGTCGATCTGGCCGCGGAACTCGGTGTCAGCCGTACCGTGATCCGGGACGCGCTGAGCGAGATGGAGCGCGCCGGTTACATCGAGCGCGTGCGCGGCATTGGCACAGTGGTCAACCGCACCGTGCTCGGCCTGCGCAGCCGCCTTGACCAGAAGCTGGAATATTACCCGCTGATCCGCAGCTTTGGCAGCTACCCCCACGCCGATGGCATCCAGATCTATCCCATCCGCGCCGGGGCCGAGCTTGCCCGGGATCTTGCCATTGCACCGGGGGACGAGGTCATCTGCATCAAAAAACGCATCCTGGCCGACACCACCCCGGTCATCTACTCCATCGATTATCTGCCCCGCGCCCTCTTTGGCAGCCGGGACTACACCCGCATCGACCTGAGCGGCGGCGTGTTCGATATCCTGGAGCAGGAATGCAACCAGCAGATCTCCTCGAATGTGGCCCACCTCAAGGCCAGCTGCGGCGATGAGGCCATCCGGGCTGCCATGCGTCTTGCCCCCGGCGAGGCCATGCTGCTGCTGGATGAGATCTGCTTCAACCGTCTGTGCCACCCGGTCATGCGCTCACTGAGTTATTACACGAATTTCTTCGATTTTTCCATTCTACGAAAATTACTTTGACGGAGGTAAAATTCATGCGCCATCTCATTGATCCCTTGGATTTCAGCCAGGAGGAGATCACCTCTCTGCTGGATCTGGCCGACCGCATCCGCTCCGATCCTGCCGCTTACCAGGACGTTGCGGCTCACAAAAAGCTTGCCACTCTGTTCTATGAGCCGTCTACCCGCACCCGCCTTTCCTTTGAGGCGGCCATGCTGAACTTGGGCGGCCATGTACTGGGCTTCCCGAGCGAGAGCGTCTGCAGCGCTTCCAAGGGAGAAAGCGTTGCAGATACCATCCGTGTGGTCTCCTGCTATGCTGATATCGTGGCAATGCGCCATCCCAAAGAGGGTGCGCCGTTCCGCGCTTCCCGCTACTCCCGCATCCCGGTCATCAATGCCGGTGACGGCGGCCACCAGCACCCCACCCAGACCATGACCGATCTGATGACCATCCGCACCCGGATGGGTCGGCTGGATAACCTGACCATCGGCCTGTGCGGCGATCTGAAGTTCGGCCGCACCGTCCATTCTCTCATCAAGACCATGGCACGCTGCAAGAACATCCGCTTTGTGCTCATCAGCCCCGAGGAACTGCGGGTGCCCGACTACATCATCAAGGACGTGCTGGAGGCCAACGGCATCGAGTACCGTGAGACCCGGAGCCTGGAGGAATCCATGCCTGAGCTGGATATCCTGTACATGACCCGTGTGCAGAAGGAGCGTTTCTTCAACGAGGAGGATTACATCCGCCTGAAGAACAGCTACATTCTGACCAGCGAGAAGATGACCCTTGCCAAGCCTGAAATGGCAGTGTTGCATCCCCTGCCCCGCGTGAACGAGATCGCGCTGGATGTGGACAACGACCCCCGTGCTGCCTACTTTGAGCAGGTGCAGAACGGTGTATACATCCGCATGGCACTGATCATGACGCTGCTGGGTCTTGCTGACCCCAAGGCACCGAAGGAGGGCAACTGATATGCTGAATATTGACGAGATCCAGAACGGCATTGTGATCGACCACATCAAGGCAGGCACCGCTGTGGGCCTGATGGAGCTGCTGGGCATCACCGGCAACAAGACCGCCAACGTGGCACTGATCCAGAATGCGCGCTCCCACAAGGCCGACTGCGGCCGCAAGGACATCATCAAGGTCGAGGGGGATGCCTCCTGGCTGAACCTGGACGTGCTGGCCTACCTTGACCCTGACATCAGCGTGACCGTGATCGAAAACGGCAAGGCTGTGCGCAAGGAAAAGCCGAAGCCCCCCAAGCGTCTGGTGAACATTGTGCGGTGCCGCAATCCCCGCTGCATCTCCTCCATTGAAGAGGAATGCGACCAGATCTTTGAGATGAGCTCCAACGGCAAATACCGCTGCATCTACTGTGAGCAGGAGCTGCAGGTGAAGCCGGAATAATCGGTACAAAAGCAAAAGGCAGTGCGTCCCACGCGGCGCACTGCCTTTTTTGTTTGTTACACGAAATCCTCCCGCATCGGGGTGAAGATATCCAGCAGGATGCCCGCTTCCGTGCAGGTGCAGTCATGCTCCACACCGTCCTCCTTCCGGCCCGATCTCAAACAAAAAAAGCCCGACAAAGCTCCCTCCGGCAGCACCGCCCGGCATCCCATTCCCACATACGATACCGTGCAGGTGCAGTGCATTCAGAAGGTCTCTATCTTCAGCAATCCCCCAAGATCGCCATTCAGAGCTTCGTCAGACTTTTTATTCGTAAAGACGTTCCGGCCCACGCACACACGCCTGCGTTCCCGGATGTTCCTTCCTCTGTCGGCCGCAAACCATACAGCGGGGAGGCGCTCCTGCCTTTAACTTGGTTTCATTGTAGCAGATTCCGATGAAACTTTCACCCCAAATGTCATATTCTGCAGGGTTTCATGTCATAATTTGCGGAGCGGGATGGTGCAGGTAAAGCGGAACCAGCACCCCCGGCAGCTGATGGTATATTCGCCGCCGTATTTTTTCAGCACATCCCGCACGTTCCACAGCCCGAAGCCGTGGCCCGCCCCTTTCTGAGAGATGCGGGGCAGCTGGCCGTCCACGAGGTTCAGGTCCTTTTTCACCCGGTTGCGTACAGAGAGCACCACCTCGTCCTCGCTCTTCCGCATCCGCACATAGACCTCCGGCGGATCAGCCTGCGCGGCGGCCTCAATGGCATTGTTGAGCAGATTGGAGAGCACGATCACAAGATCCGTCTGGCCCATGGGCACATCCCGCAGATCGGGCAGATCAAAATAGACCATGACTCCTTTTCGGCTGGCTTCCTCGTACTTTTTGCTGAGCAGGGCATCCAATAAGGGGTTGTGGGTGTTCATAATGGTGGTATTCGCCGCAATGGTCTTTGTGAGCGTGGAGAGGTAGGCCTTTGCGCCCTCGCAATCGCCCTGCTGAAGCAGCAGAGCCAGTGCCTCGGTGTGGTTGGTGAACTCATGGGTCAGCCGCCGCTGAGTCTTGTAGGATTCCAGAAGAGCTTCTGCGCTCTTCTTCTGGCGCACAGCCTCCACCATCAGTGTCTGCTGCAGCAGCATCTGGTCGTTGACCATCTGCACGATTCCCAGATGGATCAGCACTGCTATGGTCAGACCAAAGGTCAACATCATGTTCATCATGCTGGGCACTTCACTGCCGCCGGATACCATCAGCACGATGTTCAGCGCCACAACGATGCCAGGAAAAAAGGACATGACCAACATCTGCAGCGGGGTCAGCGCCTGCTCCCGCCGCCAGCGCCGGATCATGTAGGCTGCAAGCAGGCCAGCCCCCACAACAGCAGCAACCAGCAGGAACAGACAGCTGCGGTAGCGCCAGACCTCCCGGACCGGAATGTGCTTACACCAGGCAAAGGTGTAGCTGACTGTATTTTCCGTCAGCAGGCACATAATGCCGTTGACAAGGCAGGCCGAGAGCTTCTGGTTCCAGCTTCCGCCGAAAAAGAGCACCGTGACCAACAGGTAGATGACGTTCAATATCACAGATCCGATATTGAAAAAGCCAATGTCATGCCGGATCGAGGCCACTAGAAACACTGCTGCCAGCAGGGCTGCCCACAGGCAGGGGAAGCGGAATCTCCTGCCGCGGCCCAGAAATGCATGGTTCACCATGATAAAGGCCGCCCACTGGCCAATGCAGACCAGATGCCCCATCAGAAACCAGAGCATTTCCTTAGTCATCCCCAAACTGCCCCTTCCATTCCAGATAGGTGCTGCGGATCTCAGCATAGCCGTTCCGGCTCACGCCCAGCTTGACCCCATTGCGCAGGGTGACCATATAGCTGCTGATCTGCCGGATGTACTTCATATTGACCACCGCGCTCCGCCCCACCCGCAGAAATCCGTTCTCAAACAGGGCCTGCGGCAGCTCGTTCAGCTTGCCATAGTAGGAACACAGGGGCTGGTGGGCCACATCCCCGTAAACGTTGATCTTGCGCAGGTCGCTTTCGAGGTAGTAGATGCTGTCGTAGGGCAGCTCAGTCTCGGTGCGGTTCTGCCGGATGGTCAGGGTCTTGGGAGTCCGGTGATCCTGCTCGTGCAGAATGGCATCCAGACAGCGGGGCAGCTGGCAGTCCAGGTCGCGCTTGAGGATATAGCGGAACGCATTCACGGTGTAGCCCTCCGGTGCAAATTCCAGATAGGCCGACACATACACCAGGCAGATCTCCGGGCTGCACTGGCGCAGCTGCTTTCCCAGTGAGATGCCGTTCATGGTGTCCAGATCCACATCCAGCAGCGCCACCTGATACAGATCAAGATCCCGCCGGGCCAGTGTCTCTTCCCCGCTGTGGCAGACGGTGCATTCCACCTGCAAGCCCCGCCGCGCAAAGAAATCCCGGACGAGCGTTTCCACACGGGCAGCAAATACCGCATCGTCATCACAGATCAAAATGTGCATTGTGTCCTCCAACAAAAACGCCCTCTCCGTCAGTGCTTCGCACTGCCACCTCTCCCAAAGGGCGAGGCAATTGCTGCTCTGACTTCAGGCTGTGCAAGTTGCTTCCCCATCAGATGCGTTGCCCTCCTTGGGAAGCTGGCGAGCGAATGCGAGACTGAGAGGGTTTATTTCCTTATGCAAAGAACTTGTCGTAGATGCCAAAGGCGAAGATGAACAACACGATCACGGGCAGACCGTAGGTCAGGTAACCGCGCATCCAATCGTGGATCTTCAGCCCCTCGCCGGTGTTGACTTCTTTTTTATAGTTGTCCCAGCCCCAGCCATAGCGGGAAACGCAGAACAGCAGGTAGACCAGGCTGCCCAGCGGCAGGAACAGGTTGCTGACAAGGAAATCCTCAAAGTCCAGCACTGCACCGCCAAACACGGCAAAGCCATCCCAGGCCCAGAGGTTATACCCCAGCACGCAGGGCATGGACAGCAGGATGATGAGGAACAGGTTGACCAGACTGGACTTTTTACGGGTGCAGCCGGTCAGCTCCATGCCGCAGCAGATGATGTTCTCGAACACCGCCAGCACGGTGGACAGGGCCGCAAATGCCATGAACAGGAAGAACAGGCTGCCCCACAGCCGCCCCAGCGCCATGTTGGCAAAAATATTGGGCAGGGTGATGAAGATCAGGCTGGGGCCTGCAGTCTGATCCACACCAAAGGTAAAGCAGGCCGGGAAGATGATGAGACCGGCCGTGATGGCCACAAAGGTATCCAGCACCACCACACGGACGCTCTCGCCCAGCAGGGAGTGCTCCTTGCCGATGTAGCTGCCAAAAATAGACATAGCACCGATGCCCAGGCTCAGGGTGAAAAAGGCCTGATTCATCGCACCCACCAAGGTGTTGACGATGCCTACCTCCTTCATGCGGCCAAAGTCAGGCACCAGGAAGAAGGAAAGACCCTCCTTTGCGCCATCCATGAAAAGGCTGTTCACAGCCAGAATGACCATGATGAGGAGCAGGGCGATCATCATGCCCTTGGTCACACGCTCCAGACCATTCTGCAGGCCCTTAGCGCAGACCAGAATGCTCAGAACGACCACGAACACCATCCAGAAGGTCATAATGCCGGGGCTTGCCAGCATCTCGGTGAACTTGCCCGCCACCTCGTCTGCGTTCAAGCCGGAGAGCTTTCCGGCGGCGGTCATATAGAAATAGTGCAGCATCCAGCCTGCAACGGTGGTGTAGAACATCATCAGCAGGTAACAGCCGATCAGGGTAAAGTAGCCGTGGATATGCCACTTCTGACCCGGCTTTTCCAGTACCTGATAGGCGCGCACCGGGCTTTTGCGGCTGGCACGGCCCACAGCAAATTCCATGGTCATAATGGGCAGACCCAGAATGACCAGGAACAGCAGGTAAAACAGTACAAAGGCTCCTCCGCCGCCCTGACCTGCCATATAAGGAAATTTCCACACGTTGCCAATGCCGATGGCACAGCCTGCCGACAGCAGGATGAAGCCCAGCCGCGATTTCAGCGTTTCACGTTCCATAATAAATTTGTCCCCTCCAATAATTTCAGCCGCCCGCCTTCTGCACGAAAAACAGGCGAAATCAGTTTATTATATCACAAATTGGAAGAGAATGGAGTGCTTTTTCGTATTTTCCCTTGCAAATTTCTTTCATCTTATATAAAATAGACAAGATGAAATGTGTACAACACGGAAAGGAACAACCGGATGGTCTCAGACGAAACAGCCTACCGGAAGTATCTGGCCGGAGACGAAGCTGCCGCTCAGCTGTTGGTGGAGCGGTATGGCGACGCGCTGACCCTTTACATCAACGGCGTGCTGGGCGATATCCACGAGGCAGAGGATCTGATGATCGAAGCCTTTGCCCATATTTTTGCAAGAGAGCGGCCCATTCAGGATGGCTGCTTCAAGGCTTACCTCTATAAAACCGGGCGCAATCTCGCATTGCGCTGCAAGACCCGGCGGCGTTTTTTTCTGCCGCTGGAGGAACTGCCTTTTGAACTGCCGGACGAGGCACTGGCCGAGACTGGATCGCTCCAGAACGAACAGCACCAGCAGCTGTACGCCGCACTGGGCAAGCTCAAAAAGGAATACCGGGAGACACTTTTTCTGGTCTATTTTGAAGAACTGAGCTACCGGCAGGCCGCACAGGTGCTGGGACGCACCGAGCAGCAGGTAACGAACCTTGTGTACCGGGGCAAGCAGCAGCTGAAACAACTTTTGGAACAGGAGGGATATCAGTATGAAAACTGATGCCGAACGGATGGCGCTGATCCGCCAGCGCACGGCCCAGCTGCAGCGTCAGGCGCGCGCACGGCAGATGCTGCTGATCGATGCAGGCTGTATGGCGGCCTGTCTTGTGCTGGTGGTCTGCCTGGGCCTTGCCATGCCCGGCTGGGCAGGCACATCGGTCGCGCTGCATGTTTCCCCCACCGGCACCGCCGGGATGCTGAGTGAGCGCGGAGCCGACGGTTATATCCTGGTGGGCGTACTCTCGTTCCTGCTGGGCTCCTGCGTGACCATCCTGCTCTACCGCCTGCGCCGCAGCAGTGAAAAGAAGCATACGAGGGACGACGATGAGCTTTGAGATCATTGACAACACCTTTCAGGTGATCGTGCTGGCTGCGATGGCGCTCCTCGCCTTTCTCCTCGCCTTCCGGCGCAGCAGCCGCTCCTGCCTGATCCTGGCGTTCGGCTACGCCAGCTTTATGATGGGCACTTTGTACTACCTGCTCCATCTGATCATTCTGGGCCATGGGCCGCAGGTGTTTTATGTGGCCGAATGCTCCTGGATGGCCTCGTATTTCTTTTTTCTCTCGCTGGAGATCCTCTATTGGGAGGGCCTGCGCCCGCCGTTCTCCCCTTTTGCGCTGGCGGCCGGGGTGGTCATTGCCGGAGTTGTCATGCGGGTGCAGGTGTTTGGCCCCTCTCCGCTGATGTCCGGCGCGCTGGCGCTCACCTTTGGCGCGCTGGCCTACCTCTGTTTTTCGGCCCTGCAAAAGGAAAAACGGCTCCGGCCTTATGAGATCGCACTTTTGTTTGAAATGTCCTTGCAGATCCTTCTGTTCGTTGCCTCCGAGTTCATCCGTGATTACACCCGGTTCAGCCTTTACTATGTTGTGGACATCCTGTTGACCCTCACGCTGGTCAGCTTCCTGCCCCATATCCTGCGGGAGGAGCCCCATGACCTACATTGAAAACATCTTTTTGTGCCTGGCGCTTCCCATGCTGCTCTCCCTGCTGTTTACATCGGGCAGCCCCCGGCGCTTTACCCTGTTCGTGGTGCTGGGCATGGCCACCTGCCTGCTTTCGGCTTATGTCAGCAGCTTTTTCATGGGGCGGCACCAGTGCAGTGCCGTGACCACCGCCATTGAGATCGCACCTGTCTGCGAGGAGATCCTGAAGCTGCTGCCTCTGCTGCTCTACTTTTTGATCTTTGAGCCGGATTCCCACAAGCTGACTCCTGCGGCCATTGGCATTGCAGTGGGCTTTGCTACCTTTGAAAACGTCTGCTACCTGACCGAAAACGGTGCAGGAAGTTTTGTTTTCCTGCTCATCCGCGGCATGTCCGCCGGGGCCCTGCATCTGGTCTGCGGCATCCTGACCGGTCTGGCACTGGCCTATGTGTTCCGCCGTCCGTGGCTCACCTGCACCGGCACGGTGGGGATTCTGGGGGTCTGCATGGTGCTGCACGGCATCTACAATCTGCTGATCACCGCCGACGGCTTCTGGCAGATGGTCGGGTACTTCTTTCCTTCTGCCATCATCGTCACCCTGTTTGCGGCAAGGCTGCTCCACAGGGGCAGGCACACTGTTTTTCACTGACCGTTTCCCGCTCTTTTCCGGAGCGGGAAATTTTTTTGAACTTTTTTCAAATTTGGGTGAAAGGAATCGGCGCGAACTGTATTATAGGAGATAGAGAGGACGGAAAGCAGCCGCTCTGATGATCTCTCAAAAGGAGGGACTGTCCATGACCCAGAAGGCGAGTGTTCGTATGGAGGAAATTCGCCGCCGCACACGCAGGCTTCGTCAAAGGCGGGCACATCGAATCAACTGCGCTCTCTCCGCAGTTTGTCTGTTTTTGACAGTCGGCATTGCGTCCCTGCTGTATCAGGAGCATGTTCCGGGTCTTTCCATCGTTCTGGCCGGGTACGGCTCGGTGCTGCTGCACAGCGGCGCTGATGCCTATATCGTGGTCAGCGTCGGCTCCTTTGTCACCGGCGTTGTATTCACGTTGCTCGGCATCCGGTACAGGCGGTACAAAACACTGCACCGCCCCTTCTCCCCGGATGCTGCAGACAAGGCTTCCTCCCAAAGCCTCTCTGACGACCAGTAGCGCCCTCCATGCTCTTCTCCCACACACTTTTCTCCATACCCCGAAAAGGCTCTGCCGTTTCTCCCGGCAGAGCCTTTTCCCTTTTAACCAAAAACAGCACGCCGAAACCGAACGGCGTGCTGTTTTTTCTGGTTCTATGGTTATCTGTCCCACTTGTCGCACAGGGCGTTGATCTGGTCGGCAAACTTGGCAAGATCCTTGTTGGCCCCGCCCTCGTTGTGCTCGATGACGCGGAGCAGCCGCTTGCCGGCACTGACCAGCCGCTGGAACACCGTTGCGGCGCGGGACGCGCCCTCACTGGGCTTGTGCTCCAGCCGGACACGGGAGCCTTCCTGCAGGCAGACCGCACCCTCGGCCCCAATGGCCCACTGCTCCCCATTGTAAGGGGCACAGGCGGTAAAGCCCTGCTCGGTCAGGGTCTGGGCAAAGATGTTCTCCACCTCGTCCTCGCCATGGATGATAAACACCCGCTTGGGCTTGGGGCTGAACGCGTTCACCCAGGCCAGCAGGCCCTCGCGGTCGGCATGGCCCGAAAGGCCCGTCAGCTGACAGATCTCTGCCTGCACGTCGATGGTCTCACCGAACAGCTTGACATTGACGGCACCATCGATCAGGGTGCGGCCCAGCGTTCCCACGGCCTGATAGCCCACAAAAAGGATCGTGCACTCCGGCCGCCACAGATTGTGCTTGAGGTGGTGGCGGATGCGGCCTGCCTCGCACATGCCGCTGGCCGAGATGATGACCTTGGGCACCCGGTCGGCGTTGATCATCCGGGACTCATCGCTGGTCACGCTGACCTGCAGCCCCGGGAACTGGATGGGGTCGATGCCCTGGGCCAGCAGCGCCCGGGTATCCTCGTCAAAGCAGTCGGGGTCGGTATCTTTGAAGATGCGGGTCGCCTCAATGGCAAGGGGGCTGTCGATGTAGACCGGGAAATTGCCGTGGCCGGTGACCAGACCCTCTTTTTTGATTTCACGGATAAAGTAGAGCAGCTCCTGGGTACGGCCCACCGCAAAGCTGGGGATGACCACATTGCCGCCCCGGTCAAAGGTGCGCTGCAGGATCCTGCTCAGCTCCCCCACATAGTCCGGCCGGGGACCGTGGCTGCGGTCGCCATATGTAGACTCCATAAACACATAGTCCGCGTCCCGGATCGTTGTCGGGTCCTTGATGATGGGCTGATGCTGGTTGCCGATGTCCCCGGAAAAGACCAGCTTGGTGGTGGTGCCGCTCTCAGTGACCCAGATCTCGATGCTGGAAGAACCCAGCAGATGGCCCACATCGATGAAGCGGATCACAAGGCCCGGGGCCAGCTCGATCTTAGTGTTATACTCCATGCCCCGGAACAGCTGCATGGCCGCCTCGGCATCCTGCACGGTGTACATCGGCTCCACCGGCTCGGCACCGGCACGCTTCGCCTTGCGGTTCTTCCACTCAGCTTCAAACTCCTGAATGTGGGCAGAGTCCCGCAACATGATGCTGCACAGCTGGGTCGTGGGCTTGGTGGCATAGATCCTGCCCCGGAAGCCGTTGCGCACCAGCAGCGGCAGCTGGCCTGTGTGGTCGATATGCGCATGGGTCACCAGCACGCCGTCAATTTCACCCGGTGCCACAGGAAAGGGCTGGTTCTCGTAAACATCCTTCCCCTGCTCCATACCGCAGTCG
>OHRB01000879.1_pt1 | contig 13471 bp, 9 predicted proteins | sample 1578381 | NCBI WGS metagenome assembly OHRB01 (sample SAMEA3879566, study PRJEB24766) | human gut metagenome | biome: human-associated habitat; feature: feces | place: USA | collected 1985/1987
CATATGCAAAGCGCGGCGCGCAGAATCCCGAATATCTGCATGAGCCGGACATAGACGAGCTCAAAAAGCTCGATAAAATCTGCAAAATAAGACTTGTGTCGTTAGCACCCGAGCTTCCGGGAGCTATAGAATTCGCGCGCGAGGCGTCGAAGATATGCACGGTGTCCGCCGCGCACACCGCCGCGACATTTGAGCAGGCGGAGCTCGGCTACAAAAACGGAATAACCCACACGACGCATCTCTTGAACGGCATGGATCCGATATATAACCGCAAGCCCGGCGCGGCAGTCGCGGCGCTCAGAGCCGAAAACGCCACGGCGGAGCTGATAAGCGACGGGATGCATATCCACCCGGCGTATCTCGCCCTGCTCTATAAAATACTCGGCGAGGATAGGAGCGTCGCGGTCAGCGACTCCATGTGTGCCTCGGGTCTCGGCGACGGCGAATATGAGCTCGGCGGCACGACAGTGTATGTAAAAGGCGGCAAGGCTCTGCTCGCCGACGGTACGATAGCCGCGAGCACGACGAATATTTTTGCTGAGTTCAGGAATATAATCAGCTTCGGCGTGCCCGTCCGCCAGGCGGTGAAATCCTGCACGATAAATCCCGCCCGCGCGATAGGTGCCGACGATGTGACGGGCAGTATAGCAGTCGGCAAGCGCGCCGATTTCACTGTTCTTTCGTCCGATTTGAAAGAGCTCGAGTGCGTCTATATAAAGGGAAAAAGGATATAAAAAAGTATGCAAATCGCCGCTTGTGTGGTATAATATAGTATCTTAGACTCAAAGCTCGGAGGCTGAACATGAACTTTCTTGTTATTGACGGCAACAGCATATTGAACCGTGCGTTTTACGGCATAAAGGTGCTCACGACGAAGGACGGCAGATTCACCAACGCCATCTACGGCTTCATGAATATTTTTCTGCGCCTCAAAGACGAGTGCCAGCCGCAGGCGGTGGCGGTCGCTTTTGATGTCAAACAGCCGACTTTCCGCCATGAGATGTACGGCGGCTACAAAGCGACAAGAAAGGGTATGCCCGATGAGCTCGCGCAGCAGATGCCCGTGCTCAAGGAGCTGCTTGAGGCGATGGGCGTGCCGATAGTCGAGAAGCCCGGATATGAGGCGGACGATATTCTCGGCACTCTCGCGCGCCACAGCGGTGACGCAGTCTGCACGATAGCCACTGGCGACAGAGACAGCCTGCAATTGGTCTCCGACAGCGTCAATGTTCTGCTCGCCGCGACGAAGATGGGCAGACCTGTGACCGACAGATACACGCCCGAGGCAGTGCGCGAAAAATACGGCGTTGAGCCAATAAAGCTCATTGACATAAAAGCCCTCATGGGCGATAGCTCGGACAATATCCCCGGCGTTGCGGGAATCGGCGAAAAGACCGCCGGCGATTTAATAGCCCGCTTCGGCTCGATAGAATATATCTACGACAATATTGACACGATAGATATCAAACCCGGAGTGCGGGACAAGCTGAAAAAAGACAAGGACATGGCGTTCCTGAGCAAAAAGCTCGGCACGATAAACTGCGATATCCCAATCGACAATAACCCGCAGAGCTATATTCTCAGAGCGCCCGACAATTTCAAGGTCACAAGAATGCTCGCGGATCTCGAGATGTTCAAGCTCATCGACCGCCTTGGGCTCGAGATATCAAACACAGCCTCTGAGCCGCAAAAAGAGGAGAAGCCCGTCCCGGTCTGCGCCGAGGACGATTTCGGCCAGCTGATGACGCGCCTTAAATCTGACGGCGAGAGCTATTTTCTCTGGGACGGCGAAAAGTGCCGTTTCGATCTCGGGGACAAAGTGCTCGTGTGCGACTGCGAAAACGAGAATTTTTATCCGTTTTTTATAAAGCTGCTCGAAGATAAAAATATAAAAAAATACACGGCAGACATAAAGTCGCTCTATTCATTCGCGCAGGGCTGTTCGGCTCAGTGCAGGAATATATGCGGCGACCTGGAGCTTGAGGGCTATGTCCTCAACCCATCCGCCTCGTCCTATGATGCGCTGCGCCTTGCGGGCGAATATTCAGCGGCAGTGCCGGTTGAAAACGGCGACGAAAACGACTGCGCCGCCGCGTCGCTGAGAAGATTATTTGCGGCGATGGACAAAAAAATTGAGGAAAACGGACAGCAGCAGCTGCTTCATGATATAGAGCTTCCGCTCGCGCATGTGCTCTCTTCAATGGAGCAGACGGGCTTTGCCGTTGACCGCGACGGAATCGCGGAATTCGGCAAACAGCTCGGCGAGAGGATAGCCGAAATCGAGCAGGAGATATACGCTCTAGTTGGCTACGAGTTCAATCTGAACTCGCCCAAGCAGCTCGGCGAAGCGCTGTTTGAAAAGCTCAAGCTGCCCGCGAGAAAAAAGACAAAAAGCGGATATTCGACCGACGCGCAGGTGCTCGAATCGCTCGAAAACAAGCACCCCGCTGTGCGCGATATCCTCGAATACAGAACGCTTTCAAAGCTCAGGTCGACCTACTGCGACGGTCTGCTCAAGGTTATCGGCGAGGACGGGCGTATCCGCTCGACTCTGAATCAGACCGAGACGAGAACCGGCAGAATCTCATCGACCGAGCCGAATCTTCAGAATATCCCCGTGCGCTCTCCGCTCGGGCGCGAGATGCGGAAATTCTTCGTCGCGCGGGACGGATATGTGCTCGTTGACGCGGACTATTCGCAGATAGAACTGCGCGTTCTCGCCCATATTTCGGGCGACCGAAACATGATAAAGGCGTTCAACGATAACACTGATATCCACACTGTGACCGCGTCCGAGGTCTTTGATATGCCGCCGCAGCTCGTCACTCCGATAATGAGAAGCCGCGCGAAGGCGGTCAATTTCGGCATAGTATACGGCATCGGCGCGTTCTCGCTCGCCAAAGATATCGGAGTCAGCCGCAGCGAGGCGGATGAGTATATAAAAGGCTATCTCAGGCACTATTCAGGCGTTGACAAATATATGCACGACGTGGTCGAAAAGGCGAAGAAAGACGGCTACGCCGAGACGATGTTCGCGCGGCGCAGATATCTGCCCGAGCTTACGGCGTCGAACGCCAACACCCGCGCGTTCGGCGAGCGCGTGGCGCGCAATATGCCCATTCAGGGCACGGCGGCGGATATAATCAAGATAGCGATGATAAGAGTTTACGAACGCCTTGAACGCGAGAATCTGGCGGCGAAGCTGATAATGCAGGTGCACGATGAGCTGATAGTCGAAGCGCCGGAGAACGAAAAAGAGCGCGTGAGCGCCCTGCTCAAAGAGGAAATGGAAAACGCTGTTAAGCTCTCTGTGGCTCTCACTGCGGATGTCCATTCCGGGCGCACCTGGTATGACGCGAAAGGCTGATAAAATGGAGGAAACATGAATCTGGTTTTTGTTTGCACGGGCAACATCTGCCGCAGTCCGATGGCGGAAGGAATGTTCAAAAAACTGCTCGAAGAAAAAGGGGAGAGCGGTATAGACTGCTCGAGCGCGGGACTTGCGACCTTTGACGGACGCCCCGCGAGCGACAACGCGCAGGCGGTCGCCCTCGAATACGGAGTCGATATCTCGGAGCATAAATCTCGTATGCTGACCCGCAGCATCGCGCGCAAGGCAGATCTGATAGTTTGCATGACCGATGAGCAGTATGAGACGCTCAACCGCATGATTCCCGACGAGAGACTCTATGTGCTCGCCGGCGGAGTTGACGACCCCTACGGATGCGATATCGAAGTTTACCGCGAGTGTGCGAAGAAGATAAACGGCGCGCTGCCGGAGCTTTACGAAAAGATAAAGAGCGGGAGCTGATCGGTATTTTTGAAGTTGAAACGGTCCCGATGACGGAAGAATATATAAGCGGCGTCGCGTCGCTCGAGCGCGAATGTTTTTCGCATCCGTGGAGCGAGAAGTCGCTTCGGGAAGAGCTTGATAACGATCAGGCTCATTTTCTCTGCGCGGTTGCCGACGGATGCGTCGCCGGATATATCGGCGTGCAGGAGATAGTGGGCGAGGCGTATATAACCAATGTTGCCGTGTCCGAAAAATTCCGCCGCCGCGGGATAGCGGAAAAGCTGCTTGAAGAGGCGGAGCGCGGCGCAATAAAACGCGGCTGCGTGCTGATAACGCTCGAGGTCAGGGCTTCAAACGCCCCGGCGAAGGCGCTCTATAAAAAACGCGGCTTCAAAGAAGTCGGAACAAGAAAAAATTTTTATTCCGATCCTCGCGAGGATGCGGAGATAATGACAAAGTTTTTTGACAGATGAGGGTGAGCGAAATGAAGATACTTGCAATCGAATCCTCCTGCGACGAGACCGCTGCGGCGGTCGTCGAGGACGGCAGGCGTGTTATTTCAAGCGTCATAGCGTCGCAGGTAAAGGAACATATACTTTACGGCGGAGTCGTGCCGGAGATAGCGTCAAGGCGCCATGCGGAGGCGATATCCGGCGTTGTCGGTGAGGCACTTGACAGAGCGGAGATGAATGTCGGTGACGTTGACGCGATAGCCGTCACATATGCGCCCGGGCTTATCGGCGCGCTGTTAGTCGGCGTGAATTTTGCAAAGGGACTCGCGTTTTCCGCGAACAAACCGCTCGTGCCCGTGCATCATCTGCGCTCGCATATTGCGGCGAACTATATAACCCACCCCGACCTTGAACCGCCGTTTCTCGCGCTCGTCGTGTCCGGCGGTCACAGCCACATAATCGAGGTGCGCGACTACACGGATTTTCATATTATCGGCAGAACGCGCGACGACGCGGCAGGCGAGGCGATGGACAAGGCGGCGCGCGCCATGGGGCTCGATTATCCAGGCGGCGTGAACCTCGACAGAGTGTCCAAGGACGGCGACCCGAAGAGCTACAAGCTCCCGCGCCCGCATGTTGACGGGAGCGAATACGATTTCAGCTTCTCCGGACTCAAGACCGCTGCTGTCAATATTATCCACAACGCAAAGCAAAAGGGCGAGGAGATAAGCGTGCCCGATCTCGGCGCGTCGTATATCGAGGCGGTCGTAAGATGCCTGCGCGAAAACACCGAAAAAGCGGCACTGAACTTCGGCTTCGACAAGATAGTCCTGGCAGGCGGCGTGTCCGCAAACTCGCGCCTGAGGGCGGAGATGACCGATATCTGCAAGGCTCATTCATGGTCGCTGTTCATGCCCGAGCTGTCGCTTTGCGGCGACAATGCGGCAATGGTCGGCGCCCAGGGCTACTATGAATTCAAGGCTGGAAATATCGCCCCGCTGACCCTCAATGCACGAGCTTCGATGCCTATTGATGAAATTGATAAATTTTTATCAAAAAAGGTCTGAAAGTTAACAGTTTCGTCATTGAAAAACCGAGCTTATTGGGGTATAATACATACTGGGTAAAGATGGTACCTTTCTTAATAGATTAGACGAAAGGAGTCAAATATCATGAAACATTTGACACAGAACAAGACAGTGATCGACTGGATCGAAGAGAAGATAGCTCTTGTATCTCCCGACGAAGTCATGTGGATCGACGGCAGCGAGGAGCAGCTTGACGCTCTGCGCGCCAAGGCATGCGAGACCGGCGAGATGACCAAGCTCAACGAGGATCTCCTCCCCGGATGCCTGCTTCACAGAACCAAGCCCAACGATGTTGCGCGTGTTGAGAACCGCACATTCATCTGCGCTGAGAGCGCGGATCAGGCAGGTCCGACCAACAACTGGATGGATCCCGCTGAGGCTTATAAGATGCTCTATGATATAGCCAGAGACAGCTATAAGGGCAGAACAATGTATATTATCCCTTATTCGATGGGTCCTGTCGGCTCTCCGTTCTCGAAGATCGGCGTTGAGCTGACTGACTCCATCTATGTCGTTCTCAACATGGCTATCATGACGAGAATCGGCAAGAAGGTTATGGATACTCTGGGCGACAGCAACGACTGGGTTCGCGGACTGCACTGCAGCTGCGACATCGACCCCGAGAAGCGTTATATCTGCCAGTTCCCGCAGGATAACACCATCATCTCCGTCAACTCCGCTTACGGCGGAAACGTCCTCCTCGGCAAGAAGTGCTTTGCTCTTCGTATAGCCTCTTATCAGGGCTGGAAAGAGAGCTGGCAGGCTGAGCATATGCTTATCCTCGGCCTCGAGAATCCGAAGGGCGAAGTCAAATATATCTGCGCGGCATTCCCGTCCGCCTGCGGCAAGACCAACCTTGCCATGCTTATCCCGCCCGAGGGATACAGAAACAAGGGCTACAAGATCTGGTGCGTCGGCGACGATATCTCCTGGATCAGAAAGGGTCCCGACGGCAGACTTTATGCTATCAACCCCGAGAACGGTTTCTTCGGCGTTGCCCCCGGCACGAACGAGAAGTCCAATCCCAACGCGCTTGCCGCGACAAGAAAGAATACCATTTTTACAAACGTTGCGCTTAACCTTGACAACAACACCGTCTGGTGGGAAGGTCTCGACAAGAATCCGCCCGAGAACGCCATCGACTGGCAGGGCAGACCGTGGAACGGCAAGACGAGCGAGGAAAAGGGCGCTCATCCGAACAGCCGCTTCACCGCTCCCGCTGTCAACTGCCCGTGCATCAGCTCCGAGTTTGAGAACCCGGCAGGCGTTCCGATCTCCGCTATCGTCTTCGGCGGCAGAAGAGCTAAGCTCGCTCCGCTGGTCTATCAGTCAAGAAGCTGGAATCACGGCGTGTTCGTCGGCTCGATAATGGCTTCCGAGACCACCGCAGCAGCAGCCGGCGCAGTCGGCGTTGTCCGCCGCGATCCCATGGCTATGCTTCCGTTCTGCGGCTACAACATGGCTGATTACTGGCAGCACTGGATCGACATCGGCGCAGGCCTCGACGAGGATAAGGCTCCGAAGATATTCAACGTCAACTGGTTCCGTAAGGACGACGACGGCAACTTCCTGTGGCCCGGCTTCGGCGACAACATGCGCGTGCTTGAGTGGATCATCAAGCGCTGCGAGGGCAAGGTCGACGCAGAGGAGACCGCTATCGGCTTCGTACCCAAGGCTGAGGACATCAACCTTGAGGGCATCGAGGACGAGGTCAGCGAGGATCAGCTCAAGGAGATCCTGAGCGTTGACAACTCCCTCTGGGAGGACGAGGCAAAGGGCATCGAGGAGTTCTACGCTAAGTTCGGCGACAGACTTCCCAAGGCTCTGAGTGACGAGCTCAACACCCTCAAGGCTAATCTTGAGAAATAATTAAATAAAATTGCGGCAGACAGGTTTTGTGCTTGTCTGCCGCTTTTTTATTTAGAACCGCGCTTTTGCTCGCGAATTGCAGCGCAAATTGTAGGGACAGCCTTTGCGGCTGTCCGATATCGGCGCAGCCGATACGAAGCCGCGATAACTCAAGTCGCTGAATGTCAGATATTTTTTTGTGCGCTGTCGGCGTAGTTTGTTATATTTATTTACTTCAATATTTTAATTTATTGCAAAAAACAACAGCCGTGATTCTCAACGAACCACGGCTGCTGATATTTAATTTTGCTTACAGTGTCTCAAATCTCTTTACGCCCTTGCGCTTGAGCCTTGAAAAGGATATCACGGTTATTATTGCTATGACCGCCGTCGCGATCATCAGCGCGAATACATTCGGCAGCACCTGCACCGCGAACAGATAGACCGCGATGAGCACGATGATATACGCCCAGCCGAGGCACATCGCGAGCATGATGCCGAGACTCTGCTTGACCGCTCCGCTCTCACTGCTCCAGGTGAGGTTGGGCATCCTGATATTTACTCTGAGCCCCGAAACGGCGCATAGGAGCGTGAATATCTGCGGCAGGATAATCATGACCGCCGCCGTGAGAAGCTCCGGCTTGAGGGCAATATAGAAGCATATGCTGCATATCAGTGCGGGGACGGCGGTGAAGAGCATATGGAGCTTCAGCTTCGCTCTGAGAATCTGCCACGAGGTGACGGGGAGCGAACGGGCTATCCAAAGGCTCTTGCCCTCGAGGGATATCGAGGGCGCGGTGAGTATATTCATAGAAGAGAGCAGGCATAAAAGTAAGCACGCGAAGGTCGGGGCATATTCCAGCAAATCCTCATCCATTCGGGTGACAACGCCGATAAACCAGTCGCTTTTTATCAGCGAGAAAACAGCGACGGCTATCATAAACAGCGCCCCGAGCGAGCAGTTGAGCATATAAGACGGGCTCGAGAGGAAGTGGTTTATCTCGCGGCGCAGAAGCGCGCGGTCGGTGCCCTGCTGCTTGACCGTCTTCTCTTTGTAGACTGTTTTTGCGGTCTTTCCGCTGCTCGTGACGAGTTTTAAGAATGTGCGCGACATTATGAGCCACGTCGCGGCGAGTAGAGCGAGAATGATGAGTGAAATTATAATTGTCGGCAGAACATCGCCCGCGAACGCCTTGCCGAAAATATAGAGCAGATAGGCGGACGTGCGCACCTTTGCGGCAACAGCCGCGCTATTTGCGACGATGCCGGTGATTATCTCGTTCGCTCTGAAGTAGACATAGTAGTAGCCGCCGAGAAACGCTATTGAAACTATAACTGTTATAATGCTCTTGTTTTTTAATTTAACTGCGATTTTTGCAACGACCCAGCCGAGTATGCACGACAGTATAAGCACGAGAACAGTCACCATAACGGCCATTATAACGGCGGTTATGCCGGATATTCCGGGATGCGCGGTTATGAAATACACGCCGACGGCGGGGATTACCACAACGCCGGAATACATCAGCCCCATGAGATAGACTCCGATGAGGCGCGCCGCCATGATATCGCGCACGGGAATGGGCATCGAGAGCAGAAGGTCGTTGTCCTTTGCGTCATAGAGGCTCGAATATGTGTTGAACACGCTGCCGAAAACGCCGAAAAGCGCGGCGGTAGCGCCCATAATAGCAAAATAGAGCCAGCTCATGCCATAGGTTATCAGCGGGCGCATCGAATATGACATATAGCAGAACATTCCGCCGATGGCAAAAATCATGAGCAATATGAACAGCACTATCGAGAATGTCGCCGAGCGTGCAGACTTGCCCTTGCCCGTCTTGCGGTCAACGAAGAAACTTTTATTGAGTTCGAGAAGCTGTTTTTTTATCAGTGTTTTCAGCATTCTTCTCCCTCCAGTTCGAGGAACACGTTCTCAAGGCTGGAGTCGCCCTTGACCTCTTCCATTGTGCCGGAGCGAATGAGCTTTCCGCTTTTTATTATCGCGACCTTGTCGCAGAGCTTTTCGGCAACTTCGAGAACATGGGTCGAGAAGAATATTGCGCCGCCGGAGTTGCAGACCTCGCGCATCATGCCTTTTAACAGATGCGATGCGGCGGGATCGAGGCCGACGAAAGGCTCGTCCATGATAATTAACTTGGGCTCGTGGATCCACGCGGAGATTATCGCGAGCTTCTGCTTCATGCCGTGGGAATATGCCGAGATGGGCTGCGCGAGGTCGGCGGTCAGCCCGAACATATCGGCATATTTATGTATGCGCTCGCGGCGGTCGTCGGCGCTGACGCCGAAAATATCAGCGATGAAGTTCAGATATTTTATTCCCGTCATGTATTCGTAGAGGTCGGGATTATCGGGAATATAGGCTATGATTTTTTTGCAGGCGAGCGGGTCATCTTTTATCGAGATGCCGTTTATTGTTATCTCGCCCTCGTCGAACTGCAAAATGCCGACAACGGATTTTAGCGTTGTGGTCTTGCCCGCGCCGTTGTGGCCGATGAAGCCGTATATCTCGCCGGGCGCGATATGCAGCGTCAGGTCGTCAACAGCCTTTTTCTCGCCGTAGGTTTTGGTCAGGTTTTTGATGTTAAGCATAATGTCTCCTTTTCGTCCGCCGGGGCGGACAGATATCTTTTCCCTTTTCTATATTAGTATATTTTACGCTGCCGGTCAATCCGGCTATGTTTTATTTTACGAACTCTTCACAAATCGCCGCGAATCTCTTTTCGCTCGGTATCTCGTGCGTTATGAACTTTCCGTTATAGAACAGCGAAAATGCGGTGTAGGCGCAGGGCGCGTTTTGAGCCTGCTCGCGCGATGAGATATGCACGGCGCTCAGCGGAAGATTCATATCGTTTGCCATGTTTTCAATTAGCGGAACATATTTCGCTGTAAACGGGCACTGGCTTGTATAAAATATCTCGAACCCGCTGCCGTTAGTCTGAGCGCTCTTTGCCTGCTCACGAAAGCGCGGAGCGGGCGCGGACGGATCAAACGGCAGATACATCAGCTCGAAATACGGCTCTGCCGAATCGGCTTTTATGAAGCCTTTATATTTCAGATACTTCGGGTCGGCAAGAAAACCGCGCTTCTTCGCCGACGAGAGTATGTAAAGCCCCGATTTGCCCTTTTCGCGGCTGTCGCGGATACATTCGTTGAGCAGGTTGTTTGAATATCCGTGCCCCTTGAAAGAGCCGGAGACCCAGAGACAGTCGATGAACATATAGCCTGGCGCGTCTATCGGCGCCCATGCATTTTCGGCGGGGATATACTCAATAAAGCACTTCCCGCGCGCGTCGGCTTTTAAAAATACCAGACCCTCGCCGAGCCTTTCGGCAAGCCACTGCTTTTTTGCAATGACCTGCGGGTCCTTGGTGTTTGATATTGCACAGCATATGTGCTCGCTTTCGAGATTTTCGGGTGACAGGCGAATGTAGTCCATGGCGTCCTCCAATAATAATTATAAAACACTTGTTTTATAACGGCTATTATAATTATATCACACTTTTTGCCGATGTCAACAAGGCGGGACTAAAAAATGATATTTGTCGAATTGGGCTTTATATTTTCGCTCTGAACCGCCATTTTACACTGAATAAAAAATAACCGCCGCGAACTTTCAGATGAAAGATACTGCGGCGGTTATTCGGCTGTTTTTCAATCCTGATGTAATTCGTCTTCAGCCCATTTGATCGGGTTGTCGTCAATATATTGCCATTTGACTTGATAATCGTATTCGTCACGGATTATATGGTCATAAAAACCTTTTTGCCAAATTGATTTTTTGACTTGCTTAGTTACGGAACCTTTGAACTGTTGTATTATGCGGTCGCCCCTACGGCAATGCGGGACAATATGGGCTTTCTGTCATCTATGCAAATTGTGATAAAATATGCTCCGTTTTGCGAATAGTCGTAATCTTTCAGCCTGTTAGGCTTTCTTCTGCATATATTTCACTGCGCAAACTGGCTGTTGTAGAGCTTCGTATAGAATCCGTTCTTCGCGAGTAGCTCCTCGTGCGTGCCCTGCTCGGCGACCTTGCCGTCCTTCATGACGAGAATGCAGTCGGCGTGGCGGATGGTCGAGAGTCTGTGCGCCACGACGAACGAGGTGCGCCCCTGCATGAGCGTGTTGAATGCATCCTGAACTTTCAATTCCGTTCTGGTGTCTATCGATGAAGTCGCCTCGTCGAGGATGAGCATCGGCGGCTTCATGAGCATGACGCGCGCGATGCAGAGCAGCTGCCTTTCGCCCTCGGAGAGTCCGTCGTCGTCGCCGATGACGGTGTCGTAGCCGTTTTTGAGGCGCTTTATAAAGCTGTGAGCGCGTGCTGCCTTGGCGGCGGCGATTATCTCTTCATCCGTGGCGTCGGGCTTGCCGAACGCTATATTCTCGCGGACGGTGCCGTTCTTTATCCAGGTATCCTGGAGCACCATGCCGAAATGGTGTCTGAGACTGTGGCGTGTGATGTCATTTATATTCTCGCCGTCAACCTTTATGCTGCCGCCGTCAACGTCGTAGAAGCGGAGCAGGAGATTGATAAGCGTAGTCTTGCCGCAGCCTGTCGGACCGACAACGGCTATTGTCTTGCCGGACGGGGCGAAGAAATCGAAGCCGTCGATGAGCTTTTTGCTCTTGTCATATGAGAAGCGGACATTATCGAACTCCACGCTTCCCTCGGGATCGCTGAGCGCCGAGCAATTTTCGTCCGACTCCTCGGGTTTTTCGTCTATGAGCTCGAATATTCTTGCCGCGCAGGCGAGGGCATTCTGAAGCTCTGTCACGACGCCGGAAATCTCGTTGAACGGCTTTGTGTACTGGTTCGAGTAGGCGAGGAAGCTGACGAATCCGCCGACGGTCACCATGCCGCCGATGGCGAATATTCCGCCCATGAGCCCGACTACGGCGTAGATAAGATTGTTGATAAATCTGGTGGTCGGGTTTGTAAGCGACGAGAAGAATATGGATTTGAGCGAATATTTGCGCAGCTTTTCATTGCTCTCGTCGAATCTTTCAACCGCTCTGTCTTCATATGAAAACGCCTGAACGGTCTTTTGATTCTGTATCATCTCGTTGATGAGCGCAGTCTGCTCGCCGCGGGTCTCGGACTGCTTTTTGAACATCGAATAAGTACGGCGGGCTATAAAACGCGCCGTGAACAGCGATATCGGGGTCAGCACGACGACCGCGAGAGTGATGAGCGGCGATATAGTGAGCATGAAAACGAGTGTCACGGCTATCGTGACAACGCCGGTGAAAAGCTGCGAGAAGCCCAATATCAGTCCGTCGGCAAACTGCTCCGCGTCCGCCGTTATGCGGCTGACGATATCGCCGTAGGGGTGGGAGTCGGCGAACGCCACGGGGAGGGTCTGCATATGCGAAAATGCCTTTGAGCGTATATCGCGCACGGTGTTATAGGCTATGCGGTTGTTGATGATGTTCATCACCCACTGGAGCACTCCGCCGACTATGGCGCAGATCAGAATGCCGAAAAGACACTTCTTTATGACTTCAAAATCAACATTGCCGTGCAGCTTTATTCCGTCTATCGCGCGTCCGGCGAGGACGGGGATATAGAGCGAGAGAATGACGCTTGCAACGGAGAGGATGAGCGAAAGGAACAGCAGAAGCTTCGAGCGGCCGATGACCGCGATAACGCGCTTGAAAACGGTTTTGTTCTTCACGGTTACGCATCCTCCTTTTCAAGCTGGGAATCGAAAATTTCTTTGTAGACTTCGCACGAGCGCAGAAGCTCGTCGTTCGTGCCCATGCCGACTATCTCGCCCTCGTCGAGAACTACTATGGTATCGGCGTTTCTTATCGCCGCAACGCGCTGGGACACGGTTATGACGGTCGGGGCAAAGTCGGTGTTTCTCAGCGCCTTGTTCAGCGCCGCACCGGTGGCGTAGTCGAGTGCGCTCGCCGCATCGTCGAGAATGAGTACCTCTGGTTTTCTGACGAGGGCGCGGGCTATAGTCATTCTTTGGCGCTGACCGCCCGAGAGATTCTTGCCCTCCTGTTCGAGGACAAAGTCGAGCTGCCCGCTCTTGTCCTCTATCATCTGCTTTGCCTGCGCCGTTTCGAGCGCCTGCCAGATTTCTTCGTCTGTGGCGTCCTGCTTGCCGAAGCGGATATTGTCCCTGACAGTGCCGGCGAACAGGGCTTTTTTCTGCGAGACGACGCCTATTTTTGAGCGCAGAGCCTTTGTGTCGTAGTCGCGCACGTCAACGCCGTCAACGAGCACGCACCCGCCGGTGACATCGTAGAATCGCGGA
>OHRB01000883.1_pt1 | contig 13447 bp, 8 predicted proteins | sample 1578381 | NCBI WGS metagenome assembly OHRB01 (sample SAMEA3879566, study PRJEB24766) | human gut metagenome | biome: human-associated habitat; feature: feces | place: USA | collected 1985/1987
AATATCAGTGTTTATAGCAATCCTCATAAATAATGCATCTTAATCCAGCCCATCAGAGTGTGAAATCCTGCTATAGTAAAACAAATCGAATAATGTTAAAATAATAACAATCTTCTGACGATTCACATTATAACCGATTTATCGGAAAAAGAAAAGGCTATTTTGGATAAAATTTCTCAAGTATCTATAAAAATACAATCTGAGAGAGTATGAAGATACTTTAAACAGGAATTGCAAATTATGCTTTGTTATGAAAAGTATGTACAGAAAGACAAAAGATATGCAGGATAAAAAACATCTTGCGGGATATTACAGGTGAACAGTAAAAATTATGCTGCTGTCAACAAACATAAAAAAATGATATGTTGACAGCAGCATAATTATAAATGACAGTTGCTATTTTCCGAGAGAGTACAGATCTTCATAGAATTCCGGATAGGAAATTTTAACGCAGTCCCCATCTTTGATAGTAAGTGTACCGTCACAAATTGTACCTGCAACAGCAAAGGACATGGCAATACGGTGATCAAGATAAGAATTGATCTCGGCACCATGAAGTGGCTTTCCTCCATGGATGATCATTCCGTCATCAGTCGGCTGAATATCAGTTCCCATGCGTTTCAGCCCTTCTGTTACCACTGCGATACGGTCGGATTCTTTTACCTTCAGCTCCTGTGCGTCCCTGATAACAGTAGTCCCCTCTGCAAAAGCTGCCATTACAGCGATCATCGGGATTTCATCGATCAGTGTGGGGATGATCTCACCTTCAACAGTGGTTCCGTGAAGACTGCTTGTGCGGATCAGCAGGTCAGCGGTAGGCTCACCCTCTGTACTTGCATTCAGCAGAGTAATATCAGCCCCCATAGCCTTGCATACACGAAGCATTCCGTCTCTGGTTGGATTAATGCCTACATTTTTAAGAAGAATCTCACTTCCGGGAGTAAGAAGCCCTGCTGCGATAAAGTAAGCAGCAGAAGAAATATCTCCGGGAACTTTAATCTCGCGTCCGTTCAGTACAGGCTCCGGTTCAATAGAAGCAGTTGTTCCCTGGGAAGTCACATTTGCGCCGAAATAATTCAGCATGATTTCTGTATGATTTCTGGAAAGTACCGGCTCAGTAACGCTGGTGATCCCATCTGCATACATACCAGCCAGAAGCACGCAGGATTTTACCTGTGCGGAAGCAACCGGTGACTGATAATGAGCGGCATGTAAAGGCTTTCCTGTAATACGCAAAGGTGCGCATCCATTGCCTCTAAGACTCACGATATCAGCGCCCATAGACAGAAGAGGAGTCATAATCCTTTTCATTGGACGGGACTGAATGGAAGCGTCGCCGTTTAATTCGCTGGTAAAAGACTGTCCTGCCAGAATTCCGGAGATCAGTCTTGTGGTAGTCCCGCTGTTTCCCACATCCAGAGTTTCAGACGGAGCACTGAGTCCGTGAAGTCCCTTTCCATGAACGAGGATTTCGGAAGCATTTCTTTCAATATCGATTCCCATTTTCCGGAAACAGGAGATAGTAGAGAGACAGTCAGCTCCCTCAAGAAAATGTGTGATCTTTGTAGTACCCTGTGCAAGAGAACCGAACATGACTGCACGATGAGAAATGGATTTATCTCCGGGTACAGTGAGTTCTCCTCTGAGGTTTGTCTGTTTTTTTATTTCCATGTTTGATTCCTGCCTGTTTTTATAATATTTCTGTATTTCCCTGCAGCTATTTATAGCAATCTGCTTTTGACAAAATATTTTTGAAATGAATGTCAAAGGGTGATCTGTTTAGCGTTCGTAGACAATATAATTTCTTTTTTTAAGGAGTGCGGCACCCTTTTCCATAGAGATTCCGTCGTAGAATTCAATTTTAAGGACACCTTCCTCGAATTCACGGTTGTGAATGATACCGATATTTTTAATGCTGATCTTCTCCATCGCAAGGATAGTGGCAATCGTAGCAATACCGCCGGCCTCATCCGCAATATCAAGATACAGGACATAAGCTTTTTTCAGCAGACCATTGTCTACCACATCAATAGAATCACGGTAATCCCTGGAACTTGCAAACATCTGATACAGACTCCTGGAGTCCTTGTTATCCACAAAACATTTGATCTGAACCAGCAGGCGGATGTAGTCATCCAGAACATTGGAGATATTCTGATTATTTTCCACACAGATCTGCTCCCACATAATTGGAGAAGAAGAAGCAATACGTGTGATATCACGGAAACCTCCGGCTGCAATCGTTTTCATGTATTCCTGATCACTGTCCAGCATATTGACAAGATTTACCAGTGCAGAAGCGATAATATGAGGCAGATGGCTGACTCCGGCAGTGATGAAATCGTGTTCTTCACTTGTAAGGACCATCGGGATCGCACCAAGGGAAGAGATCATCTCTGTGAAATCTGTCAGGCGTTCCAGTGCAACTTCACCGCTCGGAGTAATAATATAGTAAGCATTCTCAATCAGACGGTCACTGGAAGCTTCGAATCCGGTCTTCTCAGAACCGGCCATTGGATGACCTCCGATAAAACGGGATTCCATTCCAAGACGTTCTACTTCTTTATGGATAATGCCCTTGACACTTCCAACATCTGTGAGGATCGTGTCAGGACCGATATTGTCTTTGAAATATTCAAGATATTTTACATTAAATTCTACAGGAGCACACAGGAAAATATAATCGCAGCTCCTGAAACGTTCATCATGTTCTTCGCATACAGCATCGATCATATTGCTGCTTACTGCTGCAGCAAGTGTTTCCCGATCCTGATCATAAGCAAGAAGTCGGTAGTCTTCATGGTATTTTCGGATGGCCTTGGCAATTGATCCGCCAATCAGTCCGAGACCGATAAAACCGATAGTTTTCATAGTGGTTTTTGCATCCTTTCAGGTAACATTATTCGTAACTGTGAAAATACGGAACAGTTACATGATTTCATAATTTACTATTTTAAAGGATATGATTTGAAAAGTCAATTCATACGGCACTTTTATACATAAATAATTTAAAGCGACAAAGCGAACGCCGTATCATATGAAGGTATCTTCTCTGTCTATCACACGCTGGTTACGAGGATTGCTATAGTCAGTAGCTGTACACTTAAGATAAAGTTCACAGTCGAGATCCGTGAAAATTACTGAAAATATATAAAATGCTCATCAATTTACAAGAAGTTCACAAAAAAAGATGTTAAAATTTCATAAAATACTTGAAAAATATAAAAAAATTTAGTAATATATAGCCATATCGTTGCTGCGGACGTTACAGGCGGCAATAACATAACAGACAAACAGGGAGGTACGCAACATGGATGTATTTAGAACTGACCGAATTAGAAATGTAGTCCTTTTAGGTCATGGGGGCGCTGGCAAAACTACACTGGCAGAAGCAATGGCTTACTTAGCAGGAATGACTAACCGTCTCGGAAGAGTAGAAGACGGAAATACTGTCAGCGATTATGACAAAGAAGAGATTAAGAGACATTTTTCCATTTCTACCACATTGATCCCGGTACCGTGGGATAAGGTAAAGATCAATGTGCTGGATACTCCCGGATATTTCGATTTCGTAGGCGAAGTAGAAGAAGCAGTAAGCGCAGCAGATGCAGCGATCATTGTAGTTTCCGGTAAAGCAGGCGTTCAGGTTGGAACACAGAAGGCATGGAACTTATGTGAGAAATATAAACTTCCGAGAATGATCTTTGTCACAGATATGGACGTAGATGATGTCAGCTACCGTAAAGTAGTAGAACAGCTCACTGAACTCTACGGCAAGAAGATCGCACCGCTTCACTTCCCGATTCGTGAAGACGGCAAATTTGTAGGATATGTAAATGTTGTAAAACAGGCAGGACGTAAGTACATAGATAAAGGTAAGAAAGAGGAATGCCCGATTCCTGAATACCTGGATGAATATCTGGAGAAATATCACGATATCCTTATGGAATCTGTTGCAGAGACCAGCGAGGAATTCATGGACCGTTATTTTGAAGGTGATACATTCTCGGTAACAGAGGTTTCCGCAGCACTTGCAATGAACGTACAGGAAGCATCTATCGTACCTGTATGCATGGGCTCACCGATCAATCTTCGCGGTGTATCCAACTTACTGGATGATATCTGCGGATATTTCCCAAGCCCGGACAAACGCTCCTGCAACGGAATCGCTCAGAAGACAAATGAGATCTTTGAAGCAAACTACGACTTCACGAAAGTGAAATCCGCATATGTGTGGAAAACAATTGCAGACCCGTTCCTTGGCAAATATTCTCTTATTAAAGTATGCTCCGGTGTTATCAAATCCGATGACACTTTATTAAACGTAGAGAAAGGCGAAGAAGAACGTCTGAATAAATTATATGTACTTGAAGGATCCAAACCGATCGAGGTTCCGGAACTTCATGCCGGTGATATTGGTGCAATTGCCAAATTAAACAGCGTACAGACTGGTGACAGCCTTGCGACAAAAGCAAATCCGATTCTTTATCCGAAGGCACTCCTTTCCACACCATATACCTGCAAGAGATTTAAAGCAGTGAAGAAGGGTGATGAGGATAAGATTTCCCAGGCACTTGCGAAGATGATGAGTGAAGACAAGACACTTCGTGTAGTAAATGACAGTGCAAACCGTCAGAGCCTTATCTATGGTATCGGTGATCAGCATCTCGATATCGTTATGAATAAATTAAAAGAACGCTACAAAGTAGATGTTGAGCTGAGCAAACCGAAGGTTCCGTTCCGCGAGACGATCCGTAAGAATGCAGATGTAGAGGGTAAACATAAGAAACAGTCCGGTGGACATGGACAGTATGGACATGTTAAGATGCGTTTCGAGCCATCAGGCGATCTGGAGACACCTTATGAATTTGAACAGGTTGTAGTTGGTGGTGCAGTTCCGAAGAACTACTTCCCGGCAGTTGAGAAAGGTCTTCAGGAATGCGTATTAAAAGGACCTCTGGCTGCATATCCTGTAGTTGGTGTGAAAGCTACCTTATATGATGGATCTTATCATCCGGTAGACTCCTCAGAAATGGCATTCAAGATGGCAACGATTCTTGCATTTAAGAAAGGCTTTATGGATGCATCACCTGTACTCTTAGAGCCAATCGTATCTATGAAAGTAACTGTTCCGGATAAATTTACCGGTGATGTTATGGGCGACCTGAACAAACGTCGTGGCCGTGTTCTTGGTATGACTCCTGATCATCAGGGCAATACCATTATTGAGGCAGATGTTCCACAGCTTGAGATTTATGGATATTCCACAGATCTTCGTTCTATGACAGGTGGAAGCGGAGAATTCTCCTATGAATTTGCACGCTACGAGCAGGCTCCGAACGATATTCAGGCAAAAGAAATCGAAGCAAGAGCAAGCAAAGTGGATAAATCTGAAGAATAATAAGAGGCTGGCGGTTACCGACAGAGAGGCAGCAGATAAATATATCAGCGCTATGAATTAGATGTAAGTATATAAGAAATAAAGAAGACAGGACATTTGACAGAAATGTGAGATGTCCTGTTTTTACTGTTCACTGGTAGTAACTATAAAATAGGTCCCATTTTTATCGTAAAAACAGCCAATACTGCGAAACGTTACATTGACAAACCGGCGCCATTGAATTAAAATGAATTTTTAGATATAGCAAAATGTTGGAGGAAGTATAGAGATGAAATACTTGTTTAAAAAGATTGAGCCTAAGTGGCAGGCAAAATGGGAAGAAGCCAAAGTCTTCGAAGCCAAAGATAACAGTGACAAACCTAAATTCTATGGTCTGGTAGAGTTCCCATATCCAAGCGGTGCCGGTATGCACGTAGGACATATCAAAGCATATTCCAGTCTGGAGGTTATTTCCAGAAAACGTCGTATGGAAGGCTATAATGTACTTTTCCCGATCGGATTTGATGCATTTGGTCTCCCGACAGAGAACTACGCGGTAAAGACCGGAACACATCCACGTATCATCACAGATGAGAACATCAAGAGATTCTCAAACCAGTTAAAGAAAGTTGGATTTTCCTTTGACTGGAACCGTGTGATCGATACAACAGATGAAGACTACTACAAATGGACACAGTGGATTTTCCTGAAAATGTTCGAAAAAGGTCTTGTATTCAGAGACAGAACACTGGTTAACTACTGCCCGCACTGTAAAGTAGTCCTTTCCAATGAAGACAGCCAGGGCGGTAAATGTGATATCTGCCACAGCGATGTTGTTCAGAAATCCAAAGATGTATGGTATTTAAGGATCACCCAGTATGCAGATAAGCTTCTGGAAGGTCTGAAAGATGTAGATTATCCGGATAATGTAAAACAGCAGCAGATCCACTGGATCGGCAAATCAAAAGGTGCTTTCGTTAACTTCGATGTTGACGGAATCGATGAGAAACTTGAAATCTATACAACCAGACCGGATACTCTGTTTGGTGTAACATTCATGGTAATCGCACCGGAACATCCGATCATTGACAAATATGCAGATAAAATCACAAACATGGATGAGATCACTGCATATCGTAATGAGTGTGCAAAGAAAACAGAGTTTGAGAGAACTCAGCTTGTAAAAGATAAAACAGGTGTGAGAATCCAGGGACTTGAGGGAATCAACCCGGTTAACGGTAAGAAAATTCCAATCTACATTGCTGACTATGTAATGATGGGATATGGTACAGGTGCTATCATGGCAGTACCTGCTCACGACCAGCGTGACTATGATTTCGCGAAGAAATTCGGCATCGACATTATCGAAGTTATCAAAGGCGGAGATATTTCCAAAGAAGCCTATACAGGCGACGGCGAAATGGTAAACTCCGATTTCCTGAACGGATATGCAAAGAAGAAAGATTCTATTGAGCGTATGTTGGAAGAACTGGAGAAAAAAGGAATCGGTAAAGCCGGTGTTCAGTATAAGATGAAAGACTGGGCATTCAACCGCCAGAGATACTGGGGTGAGCCAATCCCGCTTATCCACTGCCCGAACTGCGGTGTTGTGGCAGTTCCGGAGAACGAACTTCCGCTGCGCCTGCCGGATGTAAAGGACTTCGAGCCGGGTGAAGACGGACAGTCCCCACTTGCAAAGATTGATTCTTTCGTAAACTGCACATGCCCGAAATGTGGTGCTGCAGCGAAGCGTGAGACAGATACTATGCCTCAGTGGGCAGGATCTTCCTGGTATTTCTTAAGATATACAGATCCGCACAATGCAAATGCATTGGCAGATATGGACAAACTGAAATACTGGATGCCTGTTGACTGGTACAATGGTGGTATGGAGCATGTTACCAGACATATGATCTACTCCAGATTCTGGCATCATTTCCTGTATGATCTTGGCGTAGTAAATACACCGGAACCATACGCAAAACGTTCCATCCAGGGATTGATCCTCGGACCGGACGGAGATAAAATGAGTAAATCCAAGGGCAACGTAGTTGACCCGCTGGATATTGTAGAAGAATACGGTGCAGATACTCTTCGTACCTATGTACTGTTTATGGGTGACTATGGCGCAGCTACACCGTGGAGCGAGAACTCTGTAAAGGGCTGTAAGAAGTTCCTGGACCGTGTTGCAGGGCTGACAGATATCCTTTCTGAAGAATCCGTATCTGATGAACTGGAGATGAAACTCCACCGTACCATCAAGAAAGTTTCTTCTGATATCGAGAACCTGAAATTCAATACAGCGATCGCCAGCCTGATGACACTCATTAATGAGATCACAGCAGAAGGACACTTAAGCAAAGATGACCTTACCATCTTTATCAAACTGCTTAGCCCGTTTGCGCCACATATCTGCGAAGAAATCTGGGAATTCATCGGAGGTGAAGGCTTACTGGCAGTTTCCGAATGGCCGAAATACGATGAAGGCAAAACAATTGCCAAGACCGTTGAGATCGGTGTACAGGTAAACGGTAAAGTAAGAGGAACAATCGTAATCCCTAACGGATGTGAAAAAGAAAAAGCATTCGAGATTGCTAAAGCAGACGAGAGAATTGCTTCCTTCCTGGAAGGCAAGAACCTTATCAAAGAGATTTATGTACCGAACAAGATCGTAAACTTTGTTGCGAAATAATAGAAACAGTAAAAAGAGGACTGACAGAAATTTTTCTGAACAGTCCTCTTTTGAGTTTGCCAGCTGTATTTTTAGACCTTTTCAGGCAACCGCCTGCTGATATGCCGGAATGTCAGTGTAAACACGATTCCCTTCACGATAGAAGAGATTGTAAGCGCCCACCATACACCATTTAATCCCATTCCCGCATGTGTCAGGATCAATGCCAGCGGAATTCGTGAGCCTGTCAGGATCACACTGATCGTACTGGATAATCTGGTGCGTCCAAGTCCTGATAATGCGCCCACTGTCATCAGCTCAATGGACATAAAGACTTCACTGAATCCGATAATGACCAGATAATTGACAGCAGTATCCAGAGCTTCTTTTTCGTGGAAAAATAACCTGGCAATTGGTTCCGGAAGAAAGACAAAAGCTGCAGTGACAAACAGGCCCCAAATTGTGAGAACGCGAAATGACAGACTGTAACCTTTACGGATACGGTCTTTTTTTCGTGCACCGTAGTTTTGGGCAATAAAAGCATTCAGTGCTGAAGCAAAACCATCAGCAGTATTCCAGGATACGGATTCAATCTGTCCGCCAACACGCTGCGTTGCAATAGCGGCAGCACCATAACCGGAAACCATACGGGTCAGAATCATGGAGATGAAACAGTAAATGCTTCCCTGTATAGCTGTGGGAAACCCGATCCTGAAAATGTGCTTATAATATTCTTTTGGAAAAACAGACAGCAGATTCAGATGCTGTAAAACATTTGGCTCCAGTCTGGAATGCCGGATACGCAGAACCATCACTACAAAAACCAGAATCTGTGAACTTACTGTCGCAATAGCGGCTCCGGCAACCTCCAGCCTCGGGAAAGGTCCGATGCCAAGGATCAGCAGCGGATCCAGGATCATATTTCCTGCAAGCCCGATAAAGTTTGCAAGCAGGGGAGTGCGGGAATCTCCCTGCGCAGTAGAGAGTCCTGTCAGCGTCAGATTCAGATAAGAAAAAAGAATCAGTCCACAGGTGATCAATGTATAAGATCTGGCAGCAGTATAAGTTTCTGCGTCGGTCAGATTAAAAAATCCCAGCAGAGGCTGTATGAAAATAACACAGACAGCAGCAAACAAGATGCCGGACAGTGCAGTGAGCTGCAGAGAACCGGCGGCATAGGAACGTGCCTGGTCATAATCTTTGCGCCCGCATGCCTGAGCTGTATTTACCTGTCCGCCCATTCTTGACAGGGATGCAAGTCCCTGGGAGAGCCAGACATACATTCCGCCTACTCCCACGCCTGCAACCGCCTTTGCACCAAGCAGTCCGATCCATGCCATATCCATAATACTGTATGCTGTTCCCAGCATGGAAGAAATCATGATAGGCAGAGCCAGCTCTGCCAGAGTTTTCAGGATCGGACCGGAAGTCAGATCCACAGTTTTTGATTTACTCATTTGTAATAACCCTTCATGTACCAATTATTATAATACTTTTGTAGTCCATTTACTGCAGTCCCATACCTGAGAAACCACATCGCGGTAAAACTCCGGTTCATGGCAGATCAGGAGAATGCTTCCCTTATATTCGATCAATGCCTGCTTCAAAGCTTCTTTTGCATCCACATCCAGATGATTGGTAGGCTCGTCCAGAAGCAGAATGTTCGTTTCTTTATTCACCAGCTTACACAGACGCACCTTCGCCTGCTCCCCGCCACTCAGTACACGTACCTGACTTTCAATATGCTTGGTAGTCAGACCGCATTTGGCGAGAGCAGACCGCACCTCATACTGAGTATAAGACGGGAACTCCGCCCAGATTTCATCAATACAGGTAGTCTTGTTATCACCCTTTACTTCCTGCTCAAAATATCCAATCTCAAGATTCTCGCCCTGTTCCACATTTCCGGAAATCGGCTTGATCAGTCCGAGAAGACTTCGAAGAAGTGTAGTCTTACCAATACCGTTAGTTCCTACCAGAGCAATCTTCTGGCCGCGTTCCATTGTGAAATTCAGCGGTTTGGAGAGTGGTTCATCATATCCGATCACAAGGTCATGTGTCTCAAAAAGCATTTTTCCCGGTGTGCGTCCGTAACGGAAATTAAACTCCGGCTTCGGCTTCTCTGCTGCCAGCTCGATCACATCCATCTTATCCAGTTTCTTCTGACGTGACATGGCCATGTTTCTTGTGGAAACACGTGCCTTGTTTCTGGCTACAAAATCCTTCAGGTCTGCAATTTCCTTCTGCAACTCCTGAATATCACCAATAGTTGCAACGGCGGCTGCATCCACTTCAAGGGAAACATTGTCCGCATTGCCTACCGTGGTGACAAGCTGCACATAAGCACCCGAAACGGTGATACCATTGTAAGGGGGCATATAGCAGTTCCCGGAATTTTCGATTGTCACGGCATACAGGATTTCACCCACATCAGGATCAACCGCATACAGTCCAAGGGTACGCATATAATACCCGGCTGTCAGGTCATTGTTCGTGAACGCCGTTTCAACCTTGATTGCAACCTCGTTCGTGCGGGTTACTTTGGAAATAAGGCTTGTCTGCTTGATATTGGAAAGGGAAGTCAGGGCTTCAAGCTGTGCCAGCGTATAGGTGGTACTGGAAGCACAAATCTTTGTGAAGTCAATGTTACCCTTTCCGGCAATCATCTTTGCAATCAAAGCCTGTCCTTTGTTGGTGATAACCAACTTTGAAAATTCTGCCATAGTGTTTCAATCCTTTCTTTTACTGATTTGTTCCAATGAATTCAGATACAACCACACCTGAACCAACATCGTTTTCACCGTTTATGTTGAACTGTTCATTGAAATCATTGGTGATAACCACGGTTGCGGTATTGACTGCCCCGCCGCCGTGAACTGCCGCACCATTTACGGCAATATTTTCTTTGCTGTCATTGGTAATGAAATAGTGGACTTCTTCCACCATGCCGCCACCAAACGCCGCCTTGCTGTTGACCGTGTAGCTTTCCCGGAAATCGTTGGTGATAAAGAAATCCTGCACAAAGCAAATTCCACCACTGAACAGGGCAAAACCGCTTGCCTTGCACGGAATTTCATTCCGGGAAATAACAATCATGTTGCACGGAATCATGCTTTCAATGATATAGTCCAGTTCGTCCACCTGTCCGAACATTTCAAGGTCAACAATAATTGTAATGGTGTAGTTGTCATATTCCTTGATGATTGTGAAATCGCTGTCACCGCAAAGGGCTTCCAATTTCGCAATCAGGGCTTTCAAGGTGTACGGAATTGTATTGAACCACCGTGCAAATACTCTCGAACGGCGGCTTTCAAGGGTATCTTCTTTTGAAGGAAGAATGTTCAAGATTTTTTCAAACCTTGAAATTCCGTATTCGTCAGCCGTTTCAATGAATTCATTTTGCAAAACCCGGTCAGCGGCTTTCCAAACAAGCACAAATTCCGGGTTTTCTGCATCCAGTGTGACGGCAATTTCCTTGAATTCTGCCATGAATGGGGGTAAGTAGGAAAGAAGGTCAACTTCTCTTGCAACTCTTATCATGCGCTTGCACCCCCAAACACGGGAACTTCATATTTCCCCAATGTCAGGTTGTCAGTAGAACCGTTGATTTTGGTGTTTTCAATATCCACAATGCCCTTGATTGAAAGAAGCCTTGTTTCAATTTGGCTGATACGAACCACCAAATAGGCGGTGTCAGCCCACCCCTTACGCAATTCTAAAAGATAGTCCTGAACGGCTGTATCAATGGAATTCTGCAAGTTCGACCAACTATAACCTGTATCAAAGGTGATTTTGGTTTTCAGGGTGACGGTGACTTCCTTTGCACTCTTGACCGATACCACATGACCGATAGGGGCAAGCCCATAACCTTCACCCGCATTTTCGGCGGGGTCAATGGTATTCTGCACGGTCTGAATCAGGGTATCAGAAGCAACGCCATAATCAGAATTCAGGATTGTAAGCAACACCGTTCCCCCGGTTGTCAGCTTCTTTTCTGCTGCCGCCATATAGACATTTGAAAGCCAAAGGGCAACTTCCTGATCCAGCGTTCCAACAATACCTTCATACCATGTTTTCACTTTTGCCGTTGGTATCATGTCAGCGGGGCGAATGTCACCATTCCACACCCTTGTTACTTTGGTGCTTCCCACACCCGGAATAGCGTTCGTTTTTTCAAGATAATCCTGAACATTGCCGCCGAACGCTTTTTCATTGAAGGAATCAAAATAACGCTTTCGCAAATCTTCCGTATCTTCTTCATCCTCACCCGGAATCAGAACGCCCGTAAGTTCTGCCGTTTCCAACCCTTCAATATATTCAATCGGGATCATCGTTCCCAACTGCTGATTTCCGACAATGCCGGGGGTTTCACACTGTACCTGATATTCACCGTCAGCGATTTTTTCAAGTACAATGAAATTCAATGAACTAATATTGAACCGCTGTCCTGTAACATCAATGTTTTTCGGTGTGAATTCGCCTTTCAGAATTGCCTTTGTTGCTTCATACGGGGTGATACCTCGTTCTTTGCAACGCCTGATAAGAAATTCCCTTGAAGCACTATCGCCGTAGGCTTCCGCAATCAGGGTGTTCAGCTCCACATACAGAAGTTGAAGTTCAATCGCTGTTGGGGAATGGGTGTCAAAAATAACCGAACCTTCCCGCTTGTCGAACTTATCAGATACCCTTGCAAGCATTCGTTCAAGAATTTCTTCATAGGTCACATCATACATTAAAAATTCACCACCTTTTCAGCGGTTACATCACCGAAAATTGTATGTGCGGTGAATGTAACCAAAACTTCACCCTTTTTTGAAGTGTCGAATTCAAAGTTATCAACGCTTTCAATTCGTTCATCCCATGTAAGGGCTTCTGTGATACGGCGTTCCAATTCCGGGCAAACATAGGAAACGGGTTCGCCGTACAGGTCAATCAGTTCAATTCCATAATTCCACGAATACATAACATATTGGTATCGTTCCGTGGAAAGGATTTTGAAAATAGCCTGTTTCATTGCTTCCTGTCCGTCCGTATATCCACGAATCAGGTTGCTTTCCAGCTCCATTTTATAGGTGTTGGTTGGCTGTGTTTCAATTTCAAAATCTTGGTCAAGAAAACCAACTGTTGAAGGAATCATTTGCCTATCCTATCCACAACAATGAAGCGTTGACCTTCTTGCTGTCTTATCAGGATAACTTCATCACCAACCGCCAAGCCATTGTGAATGATGATCTTCTTTTTTCCTGTAATCTTGTGAGTATGTGCAAGGTTCTTTGACCCTGTGTTCAAGTCAATGTTGCCACCGCTGCCATTGTCACCTTTTACAGTGTGGTTGTGGGTGGAAAGACTGCTTTCAGAAGTCCAGTCAACTGTTACCATTGTGCTGAAATCTGTCA
>OHRB01000891.1_pt1 | contig 13303 bp, 10 predicted proteins | sample 1578381 | NCBI WGS metagenome assembly OHRB01 (sample SAMEA3879566, study PRJEB24766) | human gut metagenome | biome: human-associated habitat; feature: feces | place: USA | collected 1985/1987
AACTCTAAGTAAATATGTTATATTAAATTGTTGGGATAGATTACCACAAAAATCGCAGTGTGTCAACAAAAAACTTTGAAGATGTGCTGATTTCGGCAGCTTGCAAGAAAAAACAAGGGAAACTTTGGCAAAAAGAGAGAGGGCTGGACGGTGCCAGCCCTCTTGACAAAATAGCTTATCGGCAGCGTTTCCGATATTCATTTGGCATACAGTTATTTTTTCTCTTAAAGATTCTATAAAAATAGCTCACGTTCTGATATCCTACAAAATTGGCAATATCTGTAACGCTCATATCAGAATTCAGAAGCAACTTCTCTGCAGCTGTCAGCTTTTCATGTTGAACGAGTTCATTAAAGGTGGAGCCGGTGTATTTTTTGAGCATTGCAGAGAGGTAGTTTGGATGCAGATTGAACTGTTGGGCAGCGGACTGCAAGTCACAGGTTTTATAGTTGTTTTCAATGTAGCGGAGTACAGGCATCACATAAGTTCCTTTATTATGCGTAGCCGGGTGATCGGACGTCACGTTCAAGGTGTTGATGAGTTCTGAGATGATGAGCGAAAATAGACTGTTCAGCATATCGTAAGATGCTGGAGAAGGTTCATACCACTCACAGAGAAATTCTGTGATGAAGAGCCGAAGCCGCCGACTGCTTTCGGAAGAAAATAGAAAAAAGTCGTCTAGACGATTGTTAGAAGTAAAGGCATTCAGAAGAAAATTTGATACAATACCAGTAGAAGAAATACGATTAAAGAAACCATGGGTAAGATTATTCTGTCCCAGAGCAATTTGGATGAGGATATCATCCGTACCAAGTTTATTGATTGTGTGTACGATACCGGGAGACATGAGCATGAGCTGTCCCTGTTTCATCTCATATTCCGTATCGTTGATGTCTTGTACGCAAGAACCGGAATACATATAGCTCAGTTCGACCCAATCATGGACGTGTAGAGGGTAGCTGCGAAAGCGAGAATGTTTTTTAACCAGAAAAGGCGCACCGTTATTTTCCTCTGAAATCGCCGCATAGGAAAACTGCATCACCTCTTTGCCATCCATACAGCAAACGGGAAATTCCTTTAACAAAGAACGCCGCATCCCACAGCGGTAAAGGGCTTCATGTTTTGTAATCGTGCGCAACTTCTGGTCGAGTTGTTCGGGATTCACGGCAAATTACCTCCCAAAAGAATGTCGTATGAACATCTTTCTTTATAAAATACCAAAAATCTTTGATTTGGTCAATAAAGAAATTTGAAAGGAACATGGAAAGCCTTTGAAAAAAGCTTATAATGGAATTAGAAAAAGCGGCCGCACACAAAAGAACGGAGGGAAAATATGTCAAAATATACTGATATGTCAAATGAGCTGTTGAAGCTAATTGGCGGAAAAGACAATGTTGCAAGTGTTACCCATTGTGCCACTAGACTGCGCATCCGACTGCATGATGAGGACAATGTTCCGGTGGAAGAAATCAAGAAGCTGCCGGGAGTACTGGGCCTTCAGAAGAACGTCGGTGAAATTCAGGTCATTATTGGACCGGCAGTTGATGATGCTTATCAAGAATTTATGAAGCTTGGTGGTTTTGAGACAAAGACACCAAAGAAAACCGTACCGGCACAGAAGCGGGAAAAGGGATTTAAGGCTGTGCTGAACACCCTGTTCTCGGCCATGACCGGCTGTATTTCGCCTATTGTGTACGCTTTTGTTGTCATGGGCATGTTCAAATCCATTTCTGCTATCTTCGGACCGAGCCTGCTCGGTTTGTTCACCGCAGAGTCAGATGTATATGTTCTGCTGGAAGGTATTGGCAACGCCATCACCTACTTCCTGCCGTTCCTACTGGCCTACAGTGCTTCGCAGAAGCTGGGTGCCAACACGGTAATCTCCATTGCCATGGCCGCTATCATGCTTTCACCTGCCATGACCGGTGTAGTGGCAGCGGGTGAGCCGTTCAAGGTGTTCAGCCTGTTCCCGATGACCCTTATCAACTACAGTTCTACCTTCCTGCCGATTCTCCTAATCGTGGCAGTGCAGGCTTATGCGGAGAAGCTGCTGAATAAAATCATCCCAAATGTGTTAAAAACAGTATTCGTACCCACGCTGACGGTTGCCATCATGACAGTTCTGGGCCTGTGCGTTCTGGGTCCCATCGGTCAGTGGCTGGGTGACGGCCTTGCTGCCATCGTTATGCTGCTGAGCACCCATGCAAGCTGGTTGGAAGGCGCACTGGTGGCCGCGCTATATGTCTTTATGGTGGCGTTCGGCCTGGGCGGTCCGGTGTTCTTGGCTACCTTTGCAGTTTACACGCAGACTGGTTCTGATGGCCTGTACTTCCCGTATATGTGCATTTACAGTATGGCACTGGTTGGCATCTGCATTGGCTATATCGTCCGCAGCAAGTCTGCTACCGAAAAGCAGACCGGAACGGTTGCTCTGACTTCCCAGCTGCTGGGCAGTGTATCTGAGCCGACCATTTACGGCATTCTGTTCCGCAATAAGACCTGCCTAATTGTAGAAGTTGTTGCAAGTGGCATTGCAGGTTTCTACTGCGGCCTGACTCACACGGCGGTGGTCGGTATGACCTTTAGTCTACCAGTGGTTGGCTCCTTCTTGGCTTTCTCTGGTGCTTCTACTGCAAACATGGTCAACGGTGCAATTTCTCTGGTCGCTGCTTTTGCGCTGGCACTGATTGGTACGCTGGTATTCTATAAGGAAGAAAATGCAGCATGATGTGACGCTGCATAATGGTACATAAATGGTAAATGAAGAACGGAAAGGATGCAGTATGAAGTCATTTCCAAAAGGATTTCTGTGGGGTGGTGCAACCTCTGCAAGCCAGATCGAAGGCGGCTATGCGGAAGGCGGAAAAGGTCTTTCGATTTACGATGTCCGTACCGCTGGCAGTGCGAATGAGCCCCGGTACTATACCTATCTTGACAAGGACAGCAAGCCGGGAAAATTCGCCGAACTGCGGGAACTGCTCCCGGAGGGCGCAAAGTATGCCCTCCACGCAGGGGAGTATTATCCCAACCATACGGCAATCGACTTCTATCATCATTATAAAGAAGATATTCGTATGTTTGCCGAGATGGGATTCAAGGTTTTCCGGATGTCAATCGACTGGTCTCGTATCTATCCCACAGGAATGGAAGAAGACCCCAATCGGCAGGGGTTGGAGTTTTACTGGAACATCTTCCGGGAACTGAAAAAGTACAATATTGAGCCGCTTGTCACCATCTGGCATGGAGAAACGCCGCTGTATATTGAGAATGAACTGCTGGGCTGGGCAAACCGCAAGACCATTGAACTATTCAAAAAATATGCCCGGACGCTGTTTGAAGAGTACAAGGGTGTCGTACACTACTGGCTTACCTTCAATGAAATCAATAATGCCTTGATGTTCCTGAATTTGCTGCCAACAGAGTCGGCTGCAAATGATGCACAGCGTACCTTTACTCTGCTGCACCATCGTCTGCTGGCTAGCGCAGAAATCGTGCAGATGGGTCATGCCATCGACCCAGAAAACAAGATCGGCTGCATGATTTGCTATGGCGAGAGTTACCCGGCCACCTGCAACCCCAAAGATGTGATTGCGGATATGGAATTGAAGCAGATGCAGCAGTTCTATTGCAGCGATGTGCAGGTGCGTGGTGCCTATCCTTCCTACTCAAACCGCATTTGGGAGAAGTACGGCGTACAACTGGATGTGACCGCAGAGGATAGAGCGGTGCTGAAAGCCGGAACGGTCGACTTCTACAGCTTTTCTTACTACTGCACCTCGCTGGTCACGGCAGAGGATACAGAGGGCAAAGAGAAGGTAAAGGGCAACTTTACGGCAGGCATCCGGAATCCATATCTGGAATACTCCAAGTGGGGCTGGGCTATTGATGCAGACGGTCTGCGCTTCTCTCTCAATGAAATCTACGACCGTTACGGCATCCCGGTCATGGTCGTGGAAAACGGCTTGGGTGCTGCTGACACTGTGGAGACCGACGACTCTATCCACGATGATTACCGCATCGACTATCTCCGCAAGCACATTACGGCTCTGCGCGAAGCAATCAACGATGGAGTAGATTTGATTGGCTACACGACCTGGGGTTGCATCGATGAGGTCAGCATGGTGACCGGGGAGATGAAAAAACGGTACGGTTTCATCTATGTAGATCGAGATAATGAAGGCAGCGGAACTTTGAAACGACTGAAAAAGGATTCGTTTTACTGGTATAAAAAGGTGATTGCTTCAAACGGCGAAAATCTGTAAATGAAAGAACAGCCATCTATTGCGTCAAATTGATGCAGTAGGTGGCTGTTTTCTATATTAAATACCTTAATCTTCCAGTCTGCTGTGGTCACAGCCCAGTGACAGATAATGCTTGATCTCTCCACCCAGCACAAGCTGCGCGTACTCCAGTGGCCTGTTGTACAGCAACCAGTCCAGTTTTGCCCGCCGCGCCGGGGTGTTGCCGTACTCATTCTCGATGGCGGCGCAGCCGATAGCAAGGGCAGTGCCACCCTCGAACCGGGCTTCCACCCGGTTGATGTCCATGCTATAGCGACAGGAAAGTAGTTTGTTCATGGTGAACCTCATTTCTATATCAAACGGTTTCTGTTCGGATGTCCTAAACCCTGCCATAGAACCGATGTGTCATGTAAGATTGTTGTCTGGATAAAACTGGATAATTTTGCACTCTGAATACGGTCGAAATCCGGTTCGCTGGACTGTGCGGAACGCCCTGTTTTGCCGGGCTGATTTTAGCTCTGCACATTTTTGCACACTTTTTGCACACCGGAACGGCTGGATAACGGATGCAAGAGAGAATAACGGCTGCAAAGAATGCAACAGATGCAAAATGCAAATTTACGATAAAGCGATAAAAACAACGAATCTGCATAATTCTGAGAATTGACGATTGTTGCACGTTGGTTTCTCTTAATCAGTGGGCCCAGGGTTCGAGTCCCTGGAGGTGCACCACAACAACAAAATCCGAACTTTTTTCCGATAGGAGAAGGGTTCGGATTTTTTGTGTTCTTTGGAAAACAGAACGAATCCCTTGCTTCCATCGAAAAGCGTCCTAGACCTTATCATAAGAAAGCACGACAGACCCATGTAAGAGTGCCGTAAGGCAGAAAGGACACGAACATGAAGTACGATGAAAGAACCTGTAAAGTCAACATGGATACCGGCTGCGTGGAACTGCTGCTCCGGGATGGGAGAATGATCTCCATTGACTGCACTGGGGTCGAGGATGCACTGGATGTGACCATGGCGCAGAGATCGGAGCTGGACTATCTTATTTACAATAACCCGCTTGGCTATGCGGATTTGATTCTAAATGGTGACCCGGAGGAATATTTGAAGAATATAGCAGGGAGCCATGGGTTAGAAGATTAAGAGAAAAGCGCAGAGCATCTTATTCAGAGTGCTCTGCGCTTTTCTGCATCTTGCGCCATTGTTGCGGGGTCATGCCGTACTTTTGCCGGAACAGTTCGTAGAAGTGGGTGCGGTTGGTAAATTTGAGTTGTAGGGCGATCTCGCTGACGGAAAGTGTTGTTTCCCGCAGCAGCCGTTCAGCCTTCTGGAAACAGAAGGTCATGCCGTAATCGAAAAGACACAGACCGGTGCGGTGCTGGACGATGGAATTGAGGTAGCTGCCATTGTAATTCAAAAGCCGTGCCAGTTCGCTGCGAGGCAACCGACCATCTGTATCTTCCAGCAAACGGCTGATACGCAGAAAGAGCAGGCTTTCGGGGCTGCTGCTCAGGTGCACCGGGGTGACATAGAACCCGGACGACAGAAAATCGAACAGTTCGCAAAGTGCGCCCTTCAAATAATAGGTGGCGGCGGCACTGGGTTCGTGCAGGATGTGGGTCATGCGGGCGATGAGCGTTGCCAGGGTTTGAACACTATCGGTGTTTTCCGGTGTGGGGAAAAGGTCCTGATATTCCTTTCGGAGGTCTTGTCCCAGATTTGCCAGCATGAACTGCAAAACGGGATTTTCCGGCAGATGGCGCTCGGCTTCAAATAATTGCAGGGATGCAGATTCCGTCAGGCTGCGGACAAAATCCACAGACAGACCAAGAAAACAGAGCTTGGCGGGGCCAATGAAGCGTTCGTTATGGAGGATGTTGCGGTTTACCAGACAACAGGTTCCGGCACGGTAGGGGTATTCTTTTTCCTCGATCTGTTGGATGACCTCCCCTTCCAACACCAGCATCAGTTCAAAATAATCGTGGCGGTGCAGCGGACGGGAGCTGAGGGCACGGAATAAAGCATCCATAGAGTTTTCATGCAGCCAGCAGCCATTCGGTGAGAACATCTGAATGCTGTATTGGTCGGTTTCTCCCAGACCGGTACAGGACTCCAGTGTGATCTGCACCGGGGACATGATCTTGTAGAAGGTAGAGAGCTGACTGCCCCAGTTTTCAACCTCCAAAATATTCTCATAGCTGGTGGAATCCGGTTTCATGAAAAAGTCTCCTTTTCCGCAATGTGCGAATATGATACAATTTGATGGATGCGGCACACGATGCTGTCATTGTGGAATGTGAACGGAATTGCTAAAATATAGGCACAATACAAAAACATTCTGTAAAAGCTGTGCGGCCGATGGCTTTATTATAGAGTGATTTTGAAAAAATGTAAAGCGACAGACGCATTCTGTCGCCGTGAATGATACAGCACATCTTGAAAGGAGAATCCCCATGTCTGCTACTGCAACGACAGAGAAAAAATATCTGAAATGGTATCAGAAGCTGGCCTACGGTTCCGGCGATCTGGCCTCTAACTGCTCCTATGGTCTGGTTTCCAGCTTTGTACTGCTTTATCTGACCGGAACACTGGGTCTGGACAGCGCCATCATTGGCTCTTTGATGCTGGCTTCCAAGGTTCTGGACGGCATCAGCGATGTGATCTTTGGCACCCTGATCGACCGCACCCACTCCAAGCTGGGCAAGGCACGTCCGTGGATGCTGTTTGGTCAGGTAGGTGTTTCCCTCTGCCTGTTTTTGCTGTTTGCCATCCCGGCTGGCAGCACCACCATGCAGTATATCTACTTCTTCATCGTGTACACGGCACTGAACGCAGTGTTCTATACTGCCAACGGCATTGCATATTCCTCTCTGGTGGCACTGATCACCAAGAACAACAATGAGCGTGTGCAGCTGGGCTCCTTCCGTTTTATGTTTGCGGTCGTCACCAACATCTTTATGGGCTTTGCCGTTACCGGCATGGTGGAGAAGTTCGGCAGCGGTGCCGCAGGCTGGCGTACCACGGCTCTGATCTTCGCGATCGTTGGTTTGGTGGTCAACACCATCAGCTGCCTTGCAGTTAAAGAGCTGCCGGAGGAAGAACTGAGCGGCAACACCAGCGAAGCCGCAGAGGAAGGCAAAGCAGTTGCCGAGGAGAAAAAGCATGGCTTTGCCGAGACCGCTAAGATCCTCGTCCACAACAAGTATTACCTGATGATCCTTGCCATCTACATTGTGTACTATATCATGAGCAACCTGACCACCGGTGCCGGTGTGTTCTGCGCCACCTATTACTGGGGCGATGGCAGCCTGCTGGGTCAGTTCTCCATGATGAAGATGTTCCCTGTTATCATCGCACTGGCCTTTGCGCCTGTCCTCATCAAAAAGACCGGCAGTATGCAGAAGGTCAACTTCTGGGGCTACGCCATCAGCAGCGTGCTGGGCATCCCCATGATCTACTTTGCCATGCAGAAGAATCTCTCCATGTTCCTGCTGTTCATGTTCATCAAGGGCATCTTTGCAGGTACCCTCAGCGGCTCTCTGAATGCCCTGATCGCTGAGGCCAGCGGCTACACCACACGCACCACCGGCATCCACATGGACGGTATGATGTACAGTTGCTCCTCTCTGGGCGTGAAGGTCGGCGGCGGCATCGGTACTGCGGCTGTGGGTTGGCTGTTGAAGCTGGGCGGCTTTGTGGGCACGGCAACGGTCCAGAGCGAAAGTGCCATTCGGATGATCTTCAACCTGTACATCACCTTCCCCTTTGTGATCGGCATCATTATTACAGTGCTGCTGGCTTTCCTGGATGTGGAAAAGGCCAATAAGAAGTGGGATGCTGAACACAAGAAAGAGGCACAGGCATGATTCGACAGAATTTCAACGCAGATTGGACGGTAGAAAAAGGCGATGGCAATTCCCGGATGAATTCCTTTCTGGGAAATACCCAGACCAAAACCGTGCATCTGCCCTACGATGCCATGATCCATGAAGCCCGCACCCCGGACACAAAAAACGGTGCACAGACCGGCTTCTACCCCGGCGGCGAGTACATTTTTCAGAAGCATTTCACCGCACCGCAGGCGTGGCAAGGCAAGCCGGTGTCCCTCGTATTTGAGGGCGTGTACCAGACGGCGCTGGTCTACCTGAACGGCTGGCTGCTGACCCGGAACGTGAACGGCTATACGGAGTTTACCGTGGAGGCTGGTCCCTACCTGAAATATGGTGCCGACAACCTGCTGAAGGTCATTGCAGATAACAGTCTGGAACCCAACAGCCGCTGGTATACCGGCAGCGGCATCTACCGCCCGGTGCGGCTGCTGGTGGGCAACAAGGTCTATCTGCCGCAGGATACCGTGCGTATCACCACCCGGGAGGCGGACGAGGGCTTTGCCCTGCTGGATGTGACGGCACAGGTGCAGTCTGCCAGCACTGTTACAGAACGGGTGACCCTGCAGCAGACCATCTGCCGGGAGGGCACGGCAGTGCTCACCGACCGGCAAAACCTCCTGCTCCAACCCGGCGAAAGCAGAACCGTCTCCTTCCGGTACTGCGTGGACAGCCCGGCTCTGTGGAGCCCGGAGAACCCCAACCTCTACACCAGCACCATGCAGGTGCTGGAGGGCGAGGAAGAACTGGACCGGGAAGAGACCGGCTTCGGCATCCGTACCCTGAGCATCGATGCAGCGCATGGGGTACGCATCAACGGGCAGACCGTCAAGCTACGGGGTGCCTGCATCCACCACGACAACGGCATTCTTGGTGCAGCTACCCTGCCCGATGCCGAGGAGCGCCGCATTCGTCAACTAAAGGAAGCGGGCTTCAACGCCATCCGCTCCTCCCATCACCCGGCAGGGCGGGCGTTGCTGGATGCCTGCGACCGGTACGGTGTGCTGGTAATGGACGAACTGAGCGACGTATGGAACGTGCGGAAAAATCCCTACGACTATGCTCTGTACTTTGAGCAGGACTGGAAGCCCACCATTCAAAAGATGGTGGCCAAGGATTACAACCATCCCAGTGTCATTTTGTACTGTGTGGGCAACGAGATCTCCGAGGCAGGCTCGGAAAGCGGAGTGGAGACCAACCGTCGGCTTTGCAACACCTTCCGGGAACTGGATCCCACCCGCTACACCACCAACGCCCTCAACGGCCTTATGGCAGCCGGTTACCGCCTGCGGGAGATCATGGGGGATGTGATGCGAAAGTTCCCGGCACAGCCCGGTCCTTCCGGCGGCGATGGCGGCGGCAGCAATGCCCTGAACAGCTTTATGAGCCTGATGTCCGGGGAAAAGGGTGATTACTTTGCCACCCATCCGCTGCTGACTGAGGCACTGTCCGGCTGCGAGGATTCCTGCGATGTGATCGGTCTGAACTACCTTACCGGACGCCATGTGCTAGAGCATGAACTGCACCCACACAAGGCAGTGCTAGGCACCGAGACTTACCCAGCAGACATCGTGCGGCTGTGGCGCATCGTGGAGGAGAATCCTCACATGATTGGCGACTTCACATGGGCTGGCTACGATTATCTGGGGGAGGCAGGCTGCGGCATCTTCCATTACGATGGCGGCGCCAACTTCAGCAGCATTTACCCGGAACGCACCGCCTACATTGGAGATCTGGATCTGCTGGGTAACCGCCGCCCCATCAGTTATCTGCGGGAGATCGTTTACGGTCTGCGGAAGGCACCCTATCTGGCAGTGCTGCGAATGGAACACAACGGTCAGACCTCCAGCAAAACGCCTTGGATGTTCAAGGATAACCTTTCCAGTTGGACATGGCCCGGTTTTGAGGGACAGACGGCTTCGGTGGATGTGTACTCCGCCTCGGAGGAGGTGGAGCTGTTCCTGAACGGAGCTTCTCTGGGCCGCCGTGCCATGGTGGATTTTACCGCCACCTACAGCGTGCCCTACGCTCCCGGCGAGCTGAAGGCTGTGGGCTATACCGGCGGTGTGTGTGACGGCGAGTTCACGTTGCGCACCGCACAGAATGCACAGCTGACCCTTACAGCAGACCGTAAGACCCTGCAAGCTAACGGCGAGGATGCCGCCTTTGTGATGATCCAATTCGTGGATGCAAATGGCACCGCAGATCTGCACACCAAGCACACCCTGAAGGTGGAGTTGGAGGGTGCAGGCATTCTGGAAGCCGTAGGCAGCGCAAACCCCTGCTCCGAGGAGCGTTACGACACCCCGGAAAGCGAGACTTTTGACGGCTGCTGTATGGCGGTGATCCGTGCAGGAGAAGCTGCGGGCGAAATTCATCTGACCGTCACAGCAGATGACAGCGTTCAGAAGCAGCTGACGATCCTGATTCAGGAAGCAGAGTGCTGAAGCTCAAAAAGCCGGTGAAGGCTCAAAACAAAAACAGGGTGCGCCCTGCCGGACGCACCCTGCCAAAAGCCACAGACGATAGCGATATGTACAACAGGGAGTTCCCCAGTGGGAACTTCCTGTTTTTCGTTGTTTGCATGATGAGCCTGTTCCGCCTGCCACGCGGCAAACTCCCGCTGGCCTTCCTCGCTGTTCCAGCAGGCAAGGATGGCCGGGTAGAATGCCCGTGCCAGACGGTCGATGACTTCATCGGGGTAAGGGGAAGTGTTTGTGGACTTTTTCTTTTTGTTCAAACGCACACTCCTTTGACGATCCGCAGACAGTTTAGTATGATTGTACCTGATGCATCATTCCTGTACGAATCTCGTAAGTTTATCTGCTACGGCATCATGGGAGGCACTGTGACTAATAACGAGAATCAACTTTTTTCCTAGAGTTTTAACAAGCAATTGATTAGGCTATGTTCAGGTTTTCGTCAAGATTGCTTTCGGGTTTATGTAGCAAGATGCAAGTAAAGTCACCCAAAAGGGTACGTGCTGTCAGGCAGCAGGGATCTATGCGAGAGGTCTGACAGAAGTGGATGATGATACCGTTGGCATTCCAACACTTATGCTTTGTTACGCCGTACCCTTGGGCAACAAGAATGTAAAAACCATAATGGGGGAAAGAATATTCACAGCCGCATGGATTGCCCAGCCATACAAAATACTTCCCTGTGCCTTTTGCAATGAAAGCCATCCCAAGGCATAGCCTATTCCACCCGTTAGCAGCACTATGACACACAGCGCAGGGATATTCTTGTCTGGCAGCGCAGTAATGTGTACCATACCAAAAATGAGTGCCTGAACGGCATTTCCTGTTTTCTCTCCAAATTTATGGCACAGGCGTTTACAAAGAAACCCCCGGAACAGGATTTCCTCCGACAACGAAGTCTGCACGATCGCCCATATCAGTATAACTGCAGATGTTTCTATACTCCAACCGGTCTGCCGAAACGCATCTACTGTAAGACCCTGATAATTCAGATTTCCAGATCGATAGAGCCACATATACGGTAAAAATAATGCCGCTAAAAATCCCGCAAGAATACAAAACATAGCATTCAAAGGCGGGGCAGCTGCTGTACTAATTCCCAACCACTCAAAAAAGCCCTTGACCTTTTTCTGTGTAAGGATATACCACACAAATGGAACACCTGAAAAAATCAAAAGTTGCAATACCGCACTTGTTATCTGGTTGAGCAGGATCATACCGTTCCTCCATTATCATCGTGTTTTTCAAAGGCAGCGCCTGTCCGTTGTGCAATGCAGCCTGCAGGACATCAGAATGCCCTTATTCTGCGCCTGCAGCAGGAAAATCTTTCCGGTTTTATTTGTCACTGCAGTCGCACCCGGTCTTTCCCGGAAATGCCGCTTCTTTTGCCGAAGGGTCGGACTTTGGCCTGTAATGGCCGCCGAATTGCAGTTCCGGCCATTTACTCTTCCGTACCTTGCCACTTTTACAATGCTTTTCGATAAATCGACTAATAATTTCCATAAAAATCTCGATTTTTCATATTTTAACACAACACAAACAGACCGTCAAGCTTTCCTTTCTTGCGGCCTTATTCTTTTATTCAATTTCACCAACCTTCTTTTCTCGACTGCCTCGCTTGCCGTTTAGCCTTCTCTAATGCGTGGCCTATCTTTCCTTATGCTGTCAGCCCAATTTCCCGCTAACATTCTCAGAAGGCGCTACCAGCGCTCTTGTACCCCAGAATCCTGCGCAGGCAGCTGTTGGTCCAATTCTCCGTTGCGGCGATTTCCTCTGCCGTGACCTTTGTGAAGTCCATTCCTTTCGGGTGGCGACGGATCATGCTGCCCACGGCTTTCCTTGACGGCAATACCATACTGCTGCATGAGCCTGTCGGAAAAATCTTCAAAGCTCGTGGCACGGTACAGCACTGAAGAAATCTGTTTCCGCAGGGTATCTTTTACGGTTTCAAACTTCTTCTGCTTGGGCGGCTGTCCGGTTGCGGCGAGGCCTGCGTTTTCACGGTCAAGTTTCAACTGACCACGCCTACGCGCCCAATACTCAGCTTCGCTCACGCGCTCTTTCGAGCCGTTGAGCAGGTCGATCTGGTACAGTCCGGCACTTTCGCACAGCTCCATGACCTCGACACGGAGGTGCCGCATAGTCTGGGCAGTGCTGGAGTGCTTCATGCCCTCGCGCCAGTCGCGGGGCTTCTGCATATAGGACTTTCGTTCCACTTCTCGTGTCCGGATGCTGCCGATCACGATGTGGACATGGATGTTTCCCGAATGGTTGTGTCCGTCCGGGTGGGTGCAGACGATGGAAGGATGACCGGGAAAGTTTTCTTCGCAGAATTTCAGGCCAAGGGCCTGTGCCTTCTCCATCGTCAGCCCGTTATCGGCTGCATCCCGTGGGTCAAAGCTGATGATATACTGGTGGCTTTTGATATCACCATGCTGGTTGTTCTTGTCGTACTTTCGGTTTGCCAGCAGACAGGCAGTTGCAAACGAAAAATCGCCACACTCAAGAGTATCCAGAATGTACGATTCCCGCAGCATGGGTCTGCCATGGTCGTCCAGAAGTTGCTTTCCGGTGAACGCATCATGCTGGTAGATCAGGTACGCTTCGATGGCGGTGTAGTCCGAGTTTTTAGAGGCGATATGCTTGAGCGTTGCCATACAGTTCACCCAGAACTTTCTCGGCGTGC
>OHRB01000896.1_pt1 | contig 13246 bp, 10 predicted proteins | sample 1578381 | NCBI WGS metagenome assembly OHRB01 (sample SAMEA3879566, study PRJEB24766) | human gut metagenome | biome: human-associated habitat; feature: feces | place: USA | collected 1985/1987
GACTATCAGAGGAGATTTCAGAACAAGACTTGACGGAGTATTATGAGAAGAACCAGGCGCTCTTCAAAGTGGAACGTCCGTTGATGAAAGGTTTGTTCATCAAAGTTCCTTTGACAGCCCCGCAGCTGGGCAATGTTCGTCGCTGGTACAAGACGGAAACCCGTGAAGCGGTGGAACATCTGGAAAAGTACAGTTTGCAGAATGCTGTGAAGTATGAGTATTTTTATGATAAATGGGTGCGGGTGGCCGATGTGCTGGATATGATCCCGTTGAAAGCGGAATCCCCTGAAGCCTATATGGATAAAAACCGGCATATTGAACTGAAAGATACGGCATTTTACTATTTCCTCAATGTGAGCGATTATCGCGGGGCAGGTGAAGAGAAACCGTATGAGTTTGCCCGGTCGGAAGTGAAGGATTTACTGGTCAATCAGAAACGGGTGAACTTTATGGAACAAGTGAAGAATGATCTGTATCAGCAGGCTGTAAACAAGAAGAAGATTATATACAATTATTAAATACAAAGAATGAAGAAGTTTGTGAACTTTAGATTTGTTGTTACCCTTGTCCTGGCAATATTTGCTAATGTGGCAACCTATGCACAAGATAATGTGGTTGATGAAGTAGTTTGGGTAGTAGGTGACGAAGCTATTTTAAAATCAGATGTAGAAGAGGCCCGTATGGATGCCTTGTATAATGGACGCAGATTCGAAGGCGATCCTTATTGTGTAATTCCTGAAGAGATTGCTGTGCAGAAGTTATTCCTGCATCAGGCAAAGTTGGACAGTATCGAGGTTTCCGAAGCGGAAATCATCCAGCGTGTGGATATGATGACCAATATGTACATCCAGCAGATCGGTTCCAGAGAGAAAATGGAGGAGTATTTCAATAAAACATCCACCCAGATTCGTGAAACTTTGCGTGATAATGCACGTGACGGATTGACGGTTCAGAAGATGCAGCAGAAACTGGCAGGAGATATCAAAGTGACTCCGGCAGAAGTACGCCGTTACTTCAAAGATCTTCCACAGGATAGTATCCCTTACATTCCTACACAGGTGGAAGTGCAGATTATTACTTTGCAACCCAAAATACCCGTTTCGGAAATCGAGGATGTAAAGAGGACACTGCGTGATTATACGGATCGTGTGACAAAAGGAGAAATCGACTTCTCTACATTGGCCCGTTTGTATTCTGAAGATAAGGCTTCTGCCATTAAAGGTGGTGAATGTGGATTTATGGGACGTGGTATGATGGACCCCGCTTATGCGAATGTGGCATTCAGCTTGCAGGACCCGAAGAAAGTTTCCAAAATTGTAGAATCGGAATTTGGTTTCCATATTATCCAGTTGATTGAGAAGCGTGGTGACCGTGTTAATACCCGCCATATCCTGTTGCGTCCGAAAGTCTCGGAAAAAGAACTGACCGAGGCTTGTGCCCGTCTGGATTCTATTGCAGATGATATTCGTGCTAACAAATTCACATTTGATGATGCCGCTGCCGTTATCTCACAAGATAAGGATACCCGCAACAATCACGGTATCATGGTGAACATCAATGAACATTCAGGTATCACTACTTCTAAGTTCCAGATGCAGGATCTTCCTCAAGACGTTGCTAAGGTAGTGGATAAGATGAATGTTGGCGAGATTTCCAAAGCTTTTACAATGATTAATGAGAAAGATGGAAAAGAAGTATGCGCTATCGTGAAATTGAAAACTAAAATCAATGGTCATAAAGCAACCATCGCGGAAGACTATCAGGATCTGAAAGAAATCGTAATGGATAAGCGTCGCGAAGAGGTGTTGCAGAAATGGATTCTGAACAAGCAAAAACACACTTATGTACGCATCAACGAAAACTGGCAGAAGTGTGACTTCAAGTATCCGGGTTGGGTCAAGAATGACTGATATAACCTTGCTTTGACTTTATATGCTGAAAAAGAATAAGAAAAATAAACAACAAGACAGGCATAGATGGCTCCTTATAGGCTTTCTATGCCTGTTTGGTGTATGTCTTGTGGCACAAGTGAGGCCGACGGGACAGAAACCCACGGCAGGGGCTTCGACAAAATCGACTGCGGATACGTCTAAGACGGCTCCCAAAACCAAAACGCCGGCGGGTAATAAGAAACAATCGGACAACAAGAAGCAACCGGAGAATAAAAAGACCAAAGTTTACTTGCTCCATGCTGACGAAGGACAGGCGGATAAGCTGGCACGTCCGGATGTGCAGGTGTTGATTGGTAACGTGAAGTTGCGCCATGACAGTATGTATATGTACTGTGACAGTGCACTGATTTTTGAGAAAACCAACTCCGTAGAAGCCTTCAGCAATGTGCGTATGGAACAGGGAGACACCTTGTTCATTTATGGTGATTATCTTTATTATGACGGAATGACGCAAATTGCGCAACTTCGTGAAAATGTGAAGATGATTAACCGGAACACGACCCTGCTGACGGACAGCTTGAACTACGACCGTCTCTACGATCTCGGATATTATTTCGAAGGGGGAACTTTGATGGATGAAGAGAATGTACTGACCTCCGATTGGGGCGAATATAGCCCTGCAACAAAACAGTCGGTATTCAACCATGATGTGAAGTTGGTGAACCCTAAGTTTGTGTTGACCTCCGATACATTGAGGTATAATACCGAAAACAAAATAGCAGTAATTCTCGGACCTTCCAATATTGTCAGTGATAATAATCATATCTATTCGGAACGGGGATTCTATAACACATTGACCGAACAAGCGGAATTGTTGGACCGTTCGGTCCTGACCAATCAGGGGAAGAAACTTGTAGGCGACAGTCTGTTCTATGACCGGATAATCGGTTACGGAGAAGCATTCGATAATGTGAAGATGACAGACTCCATCAATAAGAATATGCTGACGGGCGATTATTGTTTCTATAATGAATTGACGGACTCCGCGTTTGCGACGAAACGTGCGGTGGCAATCGACTACTCGCAAGGGCCTGACAGTCTTTTTATGCATGGCGATACATTGCAGTTGGTGTCTTACAACCTGAATACCGATTCCGTTTTCCGGTTGATGAAGGCTTACCACAAGGTACGTATGTATCGTACGGATGTTCAGGGAGTATGTGACTCACTGGTCTATAATTCGAAGGATTCCTGTATGACCATGTATACCGACCCTATTCTTTGGAATGAAGGGCAGCAACTACTTGGCGAGCAGATCAAGATTTATATGAATGACAGCACGATTGACTGGGCGCACATCATCAACCAGGCGTTGACGGTGGAAATGAAAGATTCTATTCATTATAACCAAGTGTCCGGCAAAGAGATGAAAGCCTATTTCATCAATGGAGATATGCGTCATATTGAAGTGATTGGTAATGTGTTGACCGCTTTCTATCCGGAAGAAAAAGACAGTACGATGACCGGATTTAATTGTCTGGAAGGTAGTGTGCTTCATCTTTATATGAAGGATAAGAAGATGGAAAAAGGACTGTTTATCGGTAAATCCAACGGAACGATGTATCCGATGGACCAGATACCGCCTGATAAATTGCGTCTTCCCACCTTTGCCTGGTTCGACTATGTCCGTCCGCTGAATAAGGATGATATCTTTAACTGGCGGGGTAAGCGTGCGGGCGATACACTGAAACCGACCACCGACCGGCGACCCAAAACAGAAAAGCGAAACTTAATAAATATGAAGTAGTATGGGAATGTTTAACTCAATGAGAAAGCCCCGTGGCTTTAATCATCAATACATTTATGTAGACGAGCGGAAAGAAAAGCTCGCAAAGATGGAGGAGAACGCCAAACGTGACTTGGGGATGCTTCCGGAAAAGGAATTTAATCCGGAGGATATTCGCGGTAAGTTCATCGAAGGTACTACGCATTTGAAAAGAAGAAAAGCGAGTGGCCGCAAACCGGTCTCTTTCGGAATCATACTGATAATCATTGCTTTCCTTCTTTATCTGTGGCATTATTTGGCGACAGGAAGCTGGAACTTTTAATTATTAATTTACGAAGAATGAGCGATATAATTCATTTGTTACCTGATTCGGTAGCTAACCAGATTGCTGCCGGTGAAGTGATACAACGTCCCGCGTCTGTCATCAAGGAGCTAGTGGAGAATGCGATTGATGCAGATGCACAAAATATACATGTATTGGTGACTGATGCAGGTAAAACCAGCATTCAGGTGATTGATGATGGAAAAGGAATGTCCGAAACGGATGCCCGTCTTTCTTTTGAGCGACATGCCACTTCCAAGATACGTCAAGCGGCGGATCTGTTTGCTTTGCGTACAATGGGATTTCGCGGAGAGGCATTGGCTTCCATCGCTGCTGTGGCACAGGTAGAGTTAAAGACACGTCCGGAATCGGAAGAATTGGGCACGAAGCTGGTGATTGCAGGCTCTCAAGTGGAAAGCCAAGAGGCTGTGTCCTGTTCTAAAGGAAGTAACTTCTCTGTAAAGAATCTATTCTTTAATGTACCTGCCCGTCGTAAATTTCTAAAGGCTAATTCAACGGAATTGAGTAACATCCTTGCCGAATTTGAACGGATCGCTTTGGTGCATCCGGAGGTTGCCTTTTCGCTTTATAGTAATGATTCGGAGTTATTCAATCTTCCGGTATCACAATTACGTCAACGTATCCTTGCTATTTTCGGTAAGAAGCTCAATCAGCAGTTACTGAATATAGAGGTCAATACTACCATGGTGAAAATCTCCGGATACGTAGCCAAGCCGGAGACTGCCCGTAAGAAAGGGGCACATCAGTATTTCTTTGTCAACGGGCGTTATATGCGTCATCCTTATTTTCATAAGGCGGTTATGGAGGCTTATGAACAGTTGATTCCCACCGGTGAACAGATTTCCTACTTTATCTATTTCGATGTAGATCCGGCTAATATTGACGTGAATATCCATCCGACAAAGACTGAAATCAAGTTTGAAAATGAACAGGCCATCTGGCAGATACTTTCGGCATCCGTGAAGGAGTCGCTGGGTAAATTCAGTGCGATCCCTTCCATCGACTTTGATACGGAAGATATGCCTGACATTCCGGCATTTGAGGAGAAAATATCTTCCGAGCCTCCGAAGATACATTATAATACAGATTATAATCCGTTTAAAGTTTCTGCTGGTGGCGGTGGTGGCGGATCGTACAGCCGTTCGAAAGTGGAATGGGAAGATTTGTACGGGGGGCTGACGAAAGCCAGTAAGATGAATAACCCGCAACCGGAACCCGAAATGGATTGGGAAGACTCTTCTATTGGCGGCGAACCCGCTTTCGTTGAAGAAAAGATGGAGACGGTCACCTCTGCCGCTTCTTCTACTTTGTATGCCAGTGAACCGGTGATGGAGAAAGGAAATCAGCATTTGCAGTTTAAAGGGCGGTTTATTTTGACTTCAGTTAAATCCGGGCTGATGCTAATCGATCAGCATCGGGCACACATACGGGTGCTTTTTGATCGTTATATGGTACAGATCCAACAGAAACAGGGGGTATCACAAGGCGTCCTGTTCCCGGAAATCTTACAGTTGCCGGCTTCGGAAGCTGCTGTACTGCAAAGTATTATGGATGATTTGTCTGCAGTCGGTTTCGATTTGAGTAATTTGGGAGGCGGTAGCTATGCCATTAATGGTATTCCTTCGGGGATTGAAGGGCTGAATCCGGTGGAACTGGTGCGTAATATGCTGCATACGGCGATGGAAAAAGGAAGTGACGTCAAGGAAGAAATCCAAAGTATTCTGGCATTAACATTGGCTCGCGCGGCGGCTATTGTTTACGGACAGGTGTTGAGTAATGAAGAAATGGTAAGCCTTGTAGACAACCTTTTTGCCTGTCCCTCACCGAATTACACCCCTGATGGGAAAACTGTTTTGACAACAATCAAGGAGGAAGACATCGAAAGATTATTCAAATAAAACAAATAATTTCATCTTTTTCTAAAACCTTTTAGTTCAGTTCGTGTTATTTAAATAGTTCAACAAAGAAAAAGATTTAAATAACCACTTAACTATTAGGTATATGAAAAAGATTCTGATGTTGCTGGCATTTGCCGGCGTTGCGTCTGTCGCTTCTGCGCAGCAGACAATGACTGTAACTGAATACGAAGTGATTCAGGTACAAGATAAATATCAAGTAATAACTAATCCTTTCTGGAGTAACTGGTTCTTCTCTGTAGGAGGCGGCGCCCAGGTGCTATATGGAAACAATGACCATATCGGCAAATTCAGAGACCGTGTTGCTCCTACATTTAACGTGTCTGTCGGCAAATGGGTAACTCCGGGATTCGGGCTGCGTTTGCAATACAGCGGATTGCAGGCAAAAGGATTCACTACCAGCGAAACTGCTAATTATGTAGTGGGTGCCCCGAGAGAAGACGGTTCTTACAAACAAAGATGGGACTACATGAACTTGCATGGTGATTTGATGATTAACCTGAACGCACTTTTCGGTGGATACAATCCGAACCGCGTATATGAAATTATCCCTTATATAGGTGCCGGTTGGGCTCATGCTTATTCTCGTCCTCACACTAACTCCGCTACTTTCAATGCAGGTATTATCAACCGCTTCCGTTTGTCGAATGCTGTTGACTTGAATCTGGAGTTGAGTGCAACAGGTCTGGAAGGCAAGTTTGACGGAGAACATGGAGGTAAACCCGATTATGACGGTATCTTAGGTGCTACCCTCGGTGTGACTTATTACTTCCCTACCCGCGGATTCCAACGTCCTACTCCACAGATTATCTCTGAACTCGAATTGAATCAGATGCGTAATCAGATGAATGCAATGGCAGCAGCTAATATGCAATTGCAACAGCAGTTGGCAAATGCACAACAACCGGTAGAAGTAGAAGATACTGAAGAAGTTGTTATCACAGATACTAACATTGCTCCGCGTACCGTATTCTTCAAGATCGGTTCTGATAAATTATCTCCGCAAGAAGAAATGAACTTGTCATATCTTGCCAGCAAGATAAAAGAATCTCCGAATGCTACATACACAATCAACGGATATGCTGACTCTGCAACCGGTACTCCTGCTTTCAATCAGAAGTTAAGTTTGGAACGTGCACAGGTTGTTAAAGACTTGTTGGTTAAGAAGTATGGCATCTCTGCCGATAGATTGAAAGTTGCAGCCGGTGGTGGTGTTGACAAATTCGGTCAACCGATTCTGAACCGTGTAGTATTGGTAGAATCTGCACAGTAATAAAAAGTAAAAAAGCGATTTCAGCATTCAGCGATTCTCTGTAATCGCTTGCTGGAAAGGAAAAGCGGCTGAAAGCGAACCCTGAAAAGAGAGGTTCATGCTTTCAGCCGCCTTTTTTATATCTGTTATTTTGGGGTATCTCCTCTGATATTTTATTTTAGTTTATTTGACAGGCTGATAATCTCTGGACTTTCCATAAAATCCTGGGGCCGGCACATAAAGGCGATTGATGCGCTTGTTACCAGCACTATTCTTCTAATGGCTCAAAGTGTTCTTTTTGAAACTCACCATTCTCATTTCTGATATAGGCTGTACCATATGGAGCGTGAAGTAACGGTATTATGTCGGGATCGTATTGGCAGATAGTATTTAGCTTATAGATACCACTATTTTGAGCGGTTTGCATATATTCGTCACTCTCATCTCCAGCTGTAAATCGCCACCCGCTATCATATCTTTCAAACGGATCGCCTTCTTCCGGTTTTTCACGATACATATATCCAACAGGTAAGCCATCCACTGTTATTCTATCAGTGGCTATACATCCATCAGAAGTTTCCCAATCGTTAAGAAGAACCTCATTTTCTCGTCCATTTATAAAAAATGCTTTTTCCTTTCTCATTTTTATTATTTCTTTGCTGCTAATGGCACGGAAATATGCACCGTTTAGGTGCTTAATTTTCATGTTAGTAATATTTATTCATCTTTTTGTCCGTTCAATCGGATTTGTAATCCGATTGTTTTGAGCATCAGGATTTTCAATCCGAACTATATATTAAAGTATAGGTGTATTGCGGATTATAAATCCTGATACTCGGAGAACGGCGGATTGCAAATCCGCCGGGACGCAGGACGCATAATGTTTGGTAACTAGCTAACCTTCCACTGTTATTTTTTCTAAGTATATGTCCTTCTTTAGCTAAATATCGGCAATGAGACTTTCAAATTAGGATATTTGTCGCCCAATTGTTTCAAGAAGTCATTGCCAATGATAATATCCTGTATTGTTTCTTGTGGATCTGTCGGAATCTCCGGGATATTTGTAAATATCAGACAGGAGTAGATAATGAGTTCAACAGGTTTCTCGTCGGTTTGCAATGAAAGTTTGTATGCTTTCACGTTGTTTCCTCTGGCTTGTGCCTGTGCTTGTACTTGTCCCTCCATAGGAATTGCGATGAGACGGGAATTTTCAAGACGCGCCTGATTGAATACAAAATGATTGTCGATTTCTCCATCTGTGTCTGTATCGAATAGGTGCAGATTGTCTCCGCTCAATACCAGATATTTGGGAGTTTGTACGGTATTGAAACGTACAGTTCCTAAAGTGGCCATTCCTTTCAGCTTATCTTTCATTCCGTCTTTGAGTGCGGATGCTACACCATACTCATTGCTGGCATAGTTGAAAGCGTCAATTTTTTCTTCTCCCATAGCTTCTTTCAGGAAAGATAAATCAGAGTTTAAGCAGAGTTTTTTATACTGTTCTGCATTTGCAAATTCAGCTTTGAAATCGGTGTTGTTCACTACTTGTGCTTGTTGCGAGTTTTTGTTTTTCATGTAAAACCAGTATCCTAGATATAGAACAATGAAAATGACCGGAATAAAGGTGTAAATAGACATAGTTTGTACTTTTTAATGTTATTAATAATGGTTTGTTTTATACTTCCACGGGTTTCACTTCTTTCTTTTTTCCAGGAATACATCCCCAAATGATAAGGGCAATTATAAGAAGTCCGACAGCTTTACCGCCATAACGGGAATAGAAACCGACCTTGTTCAACTTCTCTCCATCCAAATTATTTTCTTTTAGGATGGTAGCCAGTTGTTCTTCCGTCAGTTCATAGTAAGTGTCTTCCTTTTCGCAATAGCCGACCAGGCGAGGCTCTTTCTCTATATATAGAGGGAGAAGGTAAGCGATGTTGAACTCCTGATGGAAAGTTGCCAGATCAATGTAGTTTCCATCGTCTGTTTGGTACTCTTCGGTATCAGGCAAATCTGCTACTTTGGTTAATACTTCGCGGTCGCCGAAAGGGATTTTTAAACCACGTGCGGATACTGTTTGGCAAGATAAGAAAAGAATGCCGCCAAGTGCAAATAGAAATTTAAGGTGCTTCATGCTTCTTGTGTTTAAGTGAATAATTTGTGTGATTTTTATTGATATTGTGGCAAAGATAGGAAAAAGAAGAATAAAAGCCGTATAATTGTTTGGAATTTGTAAGCTCTATTCTTTTTTATAAAATGAGGAGATTTTTTTCCTGATTTAGAGGATTTGTATCCTGATTTATGCAATTGATGTAAAATTGCATTATTGGGATAATCCAAATAATTTAATAACAATTGGTTGGAGCTATTAATAATTATCTATATTTGTGATATAGAACTCAAATCTGGAATATTATGGACGACTTTAATACCGTATATGCACTACTCGTTTTAGTTATGTTATTTATTTTATTGAGTAGGTTGGACAATCGCTTCGGAAAAATAGAGAAAGAGTTGAATGAGATGAAGAAATGGATGGAAGATTATCTCAAGGTTCAGCAAAATTCTGTTGCTGAAGCCTCCAAGCCGAAAGAGGAAATATCAGAAAAAGAAATAAAAGATATTCCTGTGATGCCTCAAGTGGCAGAGCATGTTAAGGCAGTAAAGACCGGACAACGAGAAGAGGCTGTTCAGGAAAAACACGAACCGGTTGTTGAAGCAGTTGTCCGTGAGACATTGGAAAAGACGCCTGAAAAGACGCTTGAAACAAGAATGGAGGAAGTTTGTGTAGAGGCTGTTCGGAAGGAATCCGCTGAATCTTCGACTGTGCCAGTTGTACCGGTTACTCCGGCTACTCCGGTTGTTCCGGTTGCACCGACTGTTCCGAAACAAAAGAAGCAGGTGAACTATGAAAAATTCATCGGTGAGAACCTTTTCGGGAAGATTGGTATCCTTATATTTGTAATTGGTGTAGGTTTCTTTGTAAAGTATGCCATTGATAAAAACTGGATTAATGAAACCTTCCGTACCGTGCTTGGTTTCTTGACGGGAGCTGTATTGCTGGCTGTTGCCGAACGGTTCAGTTCGCTGCTTGCGGGTGGTGCTTTCGCTGTGTTCTATCTTACAGTTGCCATTGCTTTCCATTATTATCATATTTTCTCGCAGACTATGGCCTTTATCATTCTGATTGGTGTCACAGTGTTTATGTCTATTCTGTCTGTGGTATATAATCGGCGTGAGTTGGCTATCATTTCTCTTGTAGGAGGATTCCTTGCACCATTCATAGTGAGTAGCGGGGAAGGAAGTTATTTGGTACTGTTTACTTACGTGAGCATATTAAACTTGGGTATGTTCGGACTTTCCATTTATAAAAAGTGGAGTGAACTTCCAATGATTTCATTTGTCTTCACTTGCCTGATAATGGGAATCTTTCTTTTGTTTAACTATACCTCCGGTTCTACGGTTATTTCGAACCATCTGTTTTGGTTTGCTACTCTGTTCTATTTTATCTTTCTACTTCCGGTGTTCTCTATCCTTCGTGGAGAGAATATGCGGACGATGAGCCGGGGATTAGTATTCGTCATTATAACGAATAATTTTATCTATTTGCTTTCAGGAGCCTTATTCTTGCGGAATATGGGATTATCTTTCAAAGCAAGCGGCTTGTTGAGCCTGTTTATCGCACTCGTTAATTTAGGATTAGTGCTTTGGCTCTGGAAGAACCGCAAAGAGTATAAATTTCTGGTTCATACCACACTGGGACTTGTATTGACATTTGTCTCTATCACTATTCCGATTCAACTGGACGGAAACTATATAACCTTGCTTTGGGCATCGGAAATGGTATTGCTGTTGTGGCTCTATGTTAAGTCGAAAATTAGAGTATATGAGTATGCGGCTAAAGTTCTGGTAGGACTCACTTTCGTTTCTTACTTGATGGATGTGTATAGTGTGATGTTTGAACATCATTCCTTGGATACAATTTTTCTGAATAGTTCATTTGCCACCTCTTTGTTTGTGGGATTAGCGACAGGAGCATTTGCTTCTTCTCTACGGCACGCCGGTTGAAATACAGCTTCTGGAATCCTTTTATGCTTATCGTCTCCGTAATCATACTTTATTATACATTTATGATGGAATTCAATTTGTATTTTGAAGGGGCGACGAGAAGCGGAGTTATGTTCTTGTTTACAGCCATATCCATTTCGAGTGTTTGCTATGCTTTCAGAAAACGATTCCCGATAACGAAACATCTCACTTCTTATATCTTGACTATCGGGGCAAACGTACTTGTATATATTATAAATATATGGGGCGACCAGAGAATATGGACTTCCCCTCCTGTTGTACTACCATGGCTGACAGCTGTGTTCGTAATAGCGAATTTGTATTATGTAGCACGTATGTACTATACATCAATCGGCATAAAATCCCGTTTCACCGTATATCTGAATATTCTTGCCACGCTCCTTTGGCTGACAATGGTACGCTCTTTCCTTTGGCAAGTAGGAGTGGACGATTTCAGTGCCGGGCTGTCACTCTCATTAAGCATTGCCGGGTTCGTCCAAATGGGGTTGGGCATGCGCCTGCATCAGAAACTACTCCGCATGGTGAGCCTTGCGACTTTCGGATTAGTCCTGCTCAAACTCGTCTTTGATGATTTATGGGCTATGCCGACCATTGGCAAGATTATTGTATTTATCATTCTGGGATTGATATTGCTGATACTTTCATTCCTTTATCAGAAACTAAAGGATGTGTTGTTCAAGAATGACGAGGAAGAAACAAACTGAATCTTTGAAAAATATCCGATAAGAAAGGCTGCCTGTTCTACAAAAGAAGGGCAGCCTTTACCTTATAATTATGTTTATTCCCAGACGAAATCTTTTACTCTTGCGAGAAACGTTTCACCTGCTCTTCGATTAATTCCTTATCATCAAAATAATTAATCTTCATCGCCTTCTTCACGTCAGCCAAAGTCTCGGCAGCCGCAGCCCTTGCCACTTCGCAGCCTTGCTGAAGCATCTCGTAGATAGCAGGGATATCCTTGCTGAACTCCTTGCGACGATTGCGAATCGGTTCCAAAGTCTCCTGCATGATGGAATTTAGGAAACGTTTTACTTTCACGTCACCCAATCCGCCGCGTTGATAATGCGCTTTCAGTTCTGCCAGATTCGGATAGTCTGGCAAGAAGCGTTCGAAATGTTCGGGGCGGCAGAAAGCATCGAGATAAGTAAATACGGTATTACCTTCAATCTTTCCCGGATCTTGTACGCGGAGATGTCCCGGGTCGGTATACATACTCATGATTTTCTTTTGGATTTCTTCCGGTTCTTCCGAAAGGTAGATGCAGTTTCCGAGCGATTTACTCATTTTAGCTTTACCGTCAGTTCCCGGAAGACGCAGACAAGCTGCATTGTCCGGCAACAGGATTTCCGGTTCTACTAATGTCTCACCATATATATAGTTGAAACGGCGAACGATTTCACGAGCTTGTTCAAGCATTGGTTCCTGGTCTTCACCCACAGGGACAGTTGTTGCACGGAATGCTGTGATGTCCGCTGCCTGGCTGATAGGATAAGTGAAGAAACCTACGGGAATACTTGCTTCAAAGTTACGCATCTGGATTTCCGATTTCACAGTCGGGTTACGTTGCAGGCGGGATACGCTTACAAGGTCCATATAATAGAAACTAAGCTCGCATAATTCCGGAATTTGCGACTGTATGAAGATGGTAGCTTTAGACGGATCTATGCCACAAGCCAGATAGTCAAGGGCTACTTCAATTACATTCTGACGCACCTTTTCCGGATTGTCTATATTGTCTGTCAATGCCTGTGAATCGGCAATGAAGATAAACATCTTACTATAATCACCTGCGTTTTGCAGGTCAACTCTGCGTTTCAATGAACCTACATAGTGACCGATATGAAGTCTTCCGGTAGGACGGTCGCCCGTCAATATGATTTTTTCTTTTCCCATATTTTATTACCTTATTATATAATGGCGACAAAGATAAGGATAAAAACTGAAAGAAACATCAAAATGCAGTTACTT
>OHRB01000909.1_pt1 | contig 13092 bp, 7 predicted proteins | sample 1578381 | NCBI WGS metagenome assembly OHRB01 (sample SAMEA3879566, study PRJEB24766) | human gut metagenome | biome: human-associated habitat; feature: feces | place: USA | collected 1985/1987
GGGCATAGACCCGGTCCAGCTCCCAGCGCACCAGCGGCTTTGCCGGGATGTTCTGCACAAGGTACTTTTCACTCTGCTTCTGGACAATGATCTGGCCGCTGACCACATCCTGATTGTCCATCTGGATGCGGCAGGCTCTGGCGTAGGCCACCTTATCGGAGGCCACTTTCCGGAAACCGGCGCACTCCACATACTTTTCGGGCAGGTGGTCGAAGTCGGTCAGGTAGCAGGTGCCGTCCACATCGGTGATGGACTCCACCGGCTCCCCTGCCGCCAGCCGCCGGGCGATCTCCACGGTCTGGTGCTCGCCCATGCCAAAGCTGATGAGATCGGCTCCGGAGTCCTCTGCAATGCTGGGCAGAACGGTGTCCAGCCAGTAATCGTAGTGGGCAAACCGGCGCAGAGAAGCCTCCAGACCGCCCAGGATCACAGGCAGGTCGGGGTAGGCCTCCTTGGCCAGCCTGGTGTAAACGGTGGCGCTGCGGTCAGGCCGCGCGCCGCCGATGCCGCCGGGAGAGTATTCGTCCTCGGCACGCGGGATTTTTGCCACGGAGTAGTGGCTCACCATGCTGTCCACGTTGCCGCCGCCGATGAAAAAGCCGTACTTCGGCCTGCCGAACCGCTTGAAGTCCTCGCAGTCGGAATAACGGGGCTGGGCCAGCACGCCGACCTTATAGCCCTCGGCCTCCAGCAGGCGGCTGATGATGGCGGTGCCAAAGCTGGGGTGGTCAACGTAGGCATCGCCGCCCACCACCACAAAGTCCAGCTGATCCCACCCCCGGGCTTCCATGTCCGCCCGGCTGATGGGAAGAAATTCGGTATAGATCGGGGAAGAGTTATCCATAGTGTTCCTCACTGGTTAAACCTCTCTATCCGCTCCCCTGACAGGGAGCCAAGAGAAGTGTTGCTTGTGTTCTTATTCCTCCGGCTGATTCATCTGCATTTCCAGCCACTGCTGGCGGCTGATGAGAACAGCGCGGGGCTTGGCACCCTCATAGGGGCCGATGATGCCCTTCTGCTCCATCTCATCCATGATGCGGGCGGCGCGGGCATAACCCAGCTTACAGCGGCGCTGCAGCAGGCTGGTGGATGCCTGCCCGGCATCAATGACCACCTCAACGGCCTGCTTGAGCATCGGGTCGCTGCCGGTCTCCTCATCCGCATCTGCAGAGGATGCGCCCTTCTTGCCATCCTGAATGGCGTGCTTTTCCATGGCTTCGATCATGGCCTCGTCATACTGGACGGTGGCGCTCTGCTTGATGAAGTCCAGCACGCGGCTGATTTCCTCATCCCGCACAAAGGTGCCCTGGATACGCACCGGCTTGGGCGCACCCACAGGCATAAAGAGCATATCGCCCTGGCCCAGCAGCTTTTCGGCACCGGCACCATCCAGAATGGTGCGGCTGTCCACCTGGCTGGACACGGCAAAGGCAATGCGGCTGGGGATGTTGGCCTTGATCAGACCGGTAATAACATCCACGCTGGGGCGCTGGGTGGCAACGATGAGGTGCATTCCGGCGGCACGGGCCTTCTGGGCAATGCGGCAGATGGAATCCTCCACGTCCTTGCCCACGACCATCATCAGATCGGCCAGCTCGTCGATGATAATGGCGATATAGGGCATCTTTTCCAGCATGGGGTCGGTGGCGGCCAGCTTGTTGAAGGACTTGATGTCGCGGACGTTGTTCTCCGCAAACAGGTGATACCGGCGCTCCATCTCCTGCACGGCGCTGCTCAGAGCGCCCGCCGCCTTTTTCGGCTCGGTGATGACAGGCATCAGCAGGTGGGGGATGCCGTTGTATTCAGCCAGCTCCACCACCTTGGGGTCAATGAGCATGAGCTTCACGTCCTCGGGGCTGGAGCGGAACAGAATGCTGATGATGATGCTGTTCACGCAGACAGATTTACCACTGCCGGTGCTGCCCGCGATGAGCAGATGGGGCATCTTGCACAGGTCGGCCACCTGGGCCACACCGGCAATGTCCTTGCCCAGCGCCACGCCCAAGGGCGAAGTCATCCGCAGGAAGGCCTGGCTTTCAAAGACACTGCGGATAAAAACGGGGGTCTTTTTGTGGTTGGGCACCTCAATGCCCACGGCAGGCTTGCCGGGGATGGGTGCTTCCATGCGGACATCGGCCACGGCAAGGTTCAGGGCGATATCATCGGCCAGCGAGGTGATGCGGCTGATCTTCACGCCCGCCATGGGCTGGACCTCATACCGGGTAACGGAGGGTCCCCGCGAGATATCCAGCACCCGGGTGCGCACGCCGAAGCTTTCCAGCGTGTCCACCAGCTTCTGGGCGTTGGCCTTCAGCTCGTCCTGGGCACCGGGGTCACTCTCCTCGGCAGACTTTTCAAACAGCTCGATGCTTGGGTACTGATACTGGAAGGTCTCCACCACCTCCGGCTCCTCGGCCGGGGCGGTGGCGGCGGCCTGCTCGCCTGCGGCGGGCTTTTCCATGGCAGCCGCTACCAGCGTGTTCAGGTCCTTTTCCTCTACCGGTTCGCTGGTAATGCTGATCCAGCCGTCCTCGTCCGGTTCACTGCGCATGGCCACCGCGTTTTCCGCGCTGACCCGCACCGGCACCACCGGCTCGTCCGTAGTGGGCAGGGTGGGGGTCTGGAACACCGGCATCTCAGGCTGCACGGGCTCTGCCGGTGCAGCCGCAGGGGCTTCCGGGGCCGCAGGCGGCACGGTGGGGTTCACCACAGGGGCCGGAGCAGGCGATCCGGCGGGCGCGAAGAAATCCTCGGCGGCAGTCTCCACGGCATCCGGCACCACCGGTTTGACGATGGCCCGTGGCGGGGCCTTTTGGAGCGGGTCCTGCCCAAAGGTGCCGCCCGGCCCGATGATGATGGGCTCAATGGGCTCGCTGCCGCCTTCGGAAACAGAGGTATCCGGCCCAAGATCGATATCAAACGCCGCGCGGGGATGGTTGGAGGTCACCTTGACCGGCTCAAAGGCCGGAGCAGGCCGGGCGGGAGCCGGTTCCGGCTCCACCGGCGCAGGCGGCTCGTAGCCCAGTGAATCGTCCACGGGAGCAGGTTCCGTTTCGCCCTCCATCTCCTTGGTCACCTTGTGGCCCCAGCTGAACACGCCGGACAGCCACCCGGGCACCGGAATGCCGCCGGGCACGTCTTCCTCATCGGAACTGTCATCGTAATCGTCCGCAGGTTCCTCGGCGCAGTACTCCTCTTCCGCCTGCCGGGCCGCAAGGCGCTCAGCACGGCGGGCGGCGTTCTGCTCATAGACCGCCACGCCTTTTTCATGCACGCCGCCGCCCACATTGCAGAGCCACTGCCAGCACTCGGCAGGGGTGATATCAAAAATATACAGGCTGGCGCACAGGGCCAGCACCGCCATGACCAGATTGGCCGCAGGCCGCCCGCAGAGCAGGAGCAGGTTGCCGCCCAGCAGAGTGCCCAGCACGCCGCCGCCCAGCCAGGCGTTCGCGCCGTTCTGGTAGCAGGCAGCGATCATCTGGGCAGCGGTCAGGTCGGCGGGGATATCCGAAAACACGATGACCGTGCCGCTGGCAAAGATCAGCCCCAGCAGCAGCTTGAACACCTGCATCAGCAGGTCCTGCCCCCGGGTGTAGAGGATGGCCAGATAGCACACCGCCGCGCCCAGCACAAAGCTGCCGCAGCCGAACAGCCCGAATAAAATCTGATGGGCGCTCTTCCAGACGGAGTCTCCCTCCACGAACGCCAGCACGATGAGCAGCAGCCCCACAAACAGGGTGCCCAGCCCCGCCGGCATCCGCTCCTCGGCCCGGCTTTTTCTGCGTGCAGACGCGCGCTTTGCAGTTGTTTTTCGCTTTCGTTTTGCCATTTTCTGTTCTGACCCCTGTCCTTTGTTCCCATAGTATTCGATTCTTTCATTATACCACGGGTTGGGTCAAGTGGCAATTACAGAATGCAGACCGGTTTGAACCTTGAATGCCGCGTGCGGCATCCATTCCGCACAGATAAGGCAGCAAGCAAAAATGCAGAAAAGCTGCACGCTGTTTTTATCTGCTATGAACTCTACCAGAAATCTCGTCAGGCTGTTGCGGATATAGAAAATGCAATGAAGATCATCATAGCAGAACAGGCATCCTGCCCGATACCGCCAAGCGGTAACGCAGGATGCCTGTTCTGCTTTCTGTTTCCCGGAATTCCCGCGTATTGAACGGCGCTTTTTAATGCTGGATCTGTCCGCCTGCCCGGGTCGCTTTTTTCATCCGTAAATCTGTGAAGGGTGCCAATGCTTCGATCAGTGCGTGATCGTGATTCTGCACCAGACGGCTTTGGGGGCCGAAAAGCATGGTCTGTTCCACATCCTCCGTACTGGCAGCCCAGCCCGGCGCACCGGTACGGGCAAACTGCATCACAGCGCCAAAAATTTCCGCTTCCAGCTGCTTTGCTCCCTCAAAGGCACACACTGGCACAAGCTCTGTGTTGTGGAACACAAATGGGATATCCGCACAGTGCCACGGGGTACTTTTCCCCATCAGAGGGAAGTCCTGATCAAACAGATAACTGTACACCTTTCCGCCCGCCTTGGCACGCTCCCGGACATATTTGATCGTGGGGGCGCGGAAGCTGGTATCTGCCAGCAGCAGGTCTTCCTCCGGGCGGTGCGGGTAGGCAGTGCGGAACTGCTCCCGCAGGGTCTCTGCGGCAGACAGACCCACTGCTTCCTCCGGGCCGACTCCTTTCAGTCCATCAAAGAAACCGTAGAACTCCGAATAAACCGTACCGATCAGCACCGGAACGTTTGCAGTCTCGGGCCGAAACCCACTGCCGTTTTGGAGCGGATCTCCAAGATAGAAGCGGTTCGGGTGGGGACTTTGGCCCACGTTCGCGCCTTTTTCTTTCAGAGCCGGGCTGACGTTCCGGTAAGCCTGCGCCAGTTGGTGGTAGGGCACAGTTTCCAGCTGCTGTGCTGTCTGCACGCCAAGCTCCTGCATCAGCGCCTGCACACAGTCCCTGCCGCTGCCGACACTGTCGTTCAGCAAGCCTTCCAGCACACCACTCATTATCATCGCCCTGTGGTACAGGCCATCTGCTGCCGGGGTCTGCAGCAGCGTTGTCACCTTGGCACCGCCGCCGGACTGGCCGAATACCGTCACGCAGCCAGGATCGCCGCCAAACGCTGCAATATTGTCCCGTACCCACTGCAGTGCCAGGATGATATCATCCCCACCCGCATTGCCGGAGTTTGCGTACTCCTCCCCAAAATCGGAGAGATCCAAGTAGCCCAGGATGTTCAGCCGGTGGTTCAGTGACACCACCACGCAGTCCCCTTCCCGCGCCATGTTTCCGCCCTCGTAGGCCACCTGCTCAATGGACGAGCCGGCAAAAAATCCGCCGCCATGGAGCCAGACCATCACCGGCCGCTTTTGGGCATCGCAGGCCGGGGTCCAGATGTTCAAGTTCAGGCAGTCCTCATCCTGCACCCAGTAGCGGTGGGGCACACGCAGTTCGCCGCTGGGCTTGTCGATGCTCAGCAGAGGGCAGACGCAGCCGTAACTGGAAGCGTCCAGCGGCTCTGCCCAAGGCTGGGGCGGCTGGGGTGCATGGTAGCGCACCGCCCGCCCATACGGGATGCCCTTGAAGCTGCTGATCTCCCGGAAGCGATATCCCCGCACCGGACCGTAATTTGTCTGAACCACCGGGAAATCCGGCGCACAGCAAAATGCCTTTTCCATAAATGACCTCCTTCTTTCAAAAAGACAGACCCCCGGTACTGCAAACATGGCACCCGGAGGTCTGTTTTTGTTATCCTAAATCTTCGCCGTTGGTGGCAATGACCTTCTGATACCAGTAGAAGCTGTCCTTCTTTTCGCGGCTCAGATCACCCGTGCCGTCGTCAAACTTGTTGACGTAGATGAAACCGTAACGCTTTGCCATCTCACCGGTGGAGGCACTCACCAGATCGATGCAGCCCCAGGGAGTATAGCCCATCAGGTCTACACCGTCCTTTACAGCCTCAGCCATCTGCTCGATGTGTGCCCGCAGGTAGTCGATGCGGTAGCTGTCGTGGATCTTTCCGTCGGCATCCTTCTTGTCGTAAGCGCCCAGGCCGTTTTCCACCACCATCAGGGGAATGCGGTAGCGGTCGTAGATCTCGTTGAGGGTGTAGCGCAGACCAATGGGATCGATCTGCCAGCCCCAGTCAGAGGCTTTCAGGTAAGGATTCTTCTTACCAGCAATGATGTTGCCGCCCACATCATCGGCATCCTTATGGGTGGTGATGCAGTTGGACATATAGTAGCTGAAGGTGTAGAAATCGACAGTACCGGCCTTCAGGATGGCAGCATCCTCCGGCTCCTGCCGGATGGTGATGTTATTCTCGGCAAAATAGCGCTTCATGTAAGAGGGATACTCGCCGCGGACATGCATATCAGAGCAGAACCAGTTGCTGATCTGCATGGCCTTCTGGTTGGCGATCTCGTCGGCCGGGTCGCAGGTCAGTGCGTAGCTGGTGATAAAGCAGATCATGCAGCCCATCTTGAACTGAGGGTAGTGGTCGTGGGCATACCGAACAGCCTCTGCACTGGCCACAAACTGGTGATGCAGCGCCTGAAAGCGCTCCTGCTTGTTGTCCGGCACCTTGTCGGTAGGGCCTTCAAAGCCCCGGATGGTGCCTGTTTCCAAGATCGCGCCCATGGGCATGGTGCCGCAGTTGATCTCGTTGAAGGTCAGCCAGTACTTGACCTTATCCTTGTACCGCTCAAAAATAGCCTTGCAGTAATTCATATAGAACTCGATGAGTTCCCGGCTGGCCCAGCCGTTGTACTTTTCCACCAACGCATAGGGCAGCTCATAGTGGCTGATGGTGACCAGCGGCTCGATGCCGTGCTTCTTGCAGCAGTCAAAGACCTTGTCATAGAATTCAAGGCCCTTCTCGTTCGGCTCTGTCTCCATGCCGGTGGGGAAAATGCGGGTCCAGTTGATGGAGGTGCGGAAGGTCTTGAAGCCCATCTCGGCGAAGAGAGCAATGTCCTCCTCGTAGTGGTGGTAGAAGTCGATGGCCTCATGGCTGGGATACAGCCGGTCGGGGCGGACAGCAGTTGTCACCCATTTCGGGCTGGTGTGAGAGCCATTGGTGCACAGGTCAGGGACACTGGGGCCTTTGCCATCCACGTCCCATGCGCCCTCGAACTGGTTGGCTGCACAGGCACCGCCCCACAGGAAATCATCACGGAAAACGCTCATAAGTTTCTACTCCTATCCTATTTTGTTCTGGTTCAGGCGGGGTTCTGTTCAAAGAACAGCTTCAGGGCACCGATCAGGTTGGCATCGTTGCCATAGCGGCAGCGCACCAGCTCCGGCTTGACCGTCGGCATGACTGTGCAGCGCTCAAACAGCCAATCCAACTCGGCCTGAATCGCAGGCAGCAGAGCCTCCGCTGCGCTGATACCGCCGCCGATGGCGACGCGCTCCACATCCAGCACACTTTGCAGGCTGACGATTCCAATGGCCACCCGCCGGGCAAACACTTTTAAGGCCTGCTGTGCCTCCGGCTCCCCGGCATTGTAAGCAGCAAAGATCTCTTCCCCGGTGGGCATGGGGCTGCCCGTCGGCAGATGCTTCTGCCGGGCATACTCGAAGATCAGGCCGCTTGCCGAGGCCATTCCCGCCCAGAGGGGTGCTTCGGAATACCGCTCTACCGAGGTCAGTTTGAAATCATCGTCGGCCATCTTTGAAATATCCGAGACAAGGCAGCTGACTTCCCCTGCAGCGGCGTGAGCGCCCATCAGCACCTTCCCGTTCAGGATGATGCCGCCGCCGATGCCGGTGCCCAGCACCAGCACAAGGCCATTCTCCACACCGGCCAGCGCACCGGTCCAGCCCTCCGCTGCTGCGGCACACTTGCCATCGTTGGCGATGGTCACCGGCACGCCCAGCCGTGCCTCTACCTGCGCAGCAAAGGGCTGCTCCCACATAAAGGCACTGAGCATTCCACCGGTATGGGCGATGCCGTTTCTGGTATCGATGCGGCCCGGCATAGAGATGGCGCAGCCCACGAACTGTCCCTGAAGGGGAGCGGCAAAGCCCTCGATGGCCGCCAGAAGGTCACCCATATTCGTCAGCGGTGTCGGAACCTTTCCACCAGAGATTTTCCGAGCCTGTTCATCGGCCAGGCTGTACTTGATGAAGGTTCCGCCGATGTCGATCAAAAGATACTGTTTCATCTTATCTCCTGTTTTCTGTTGGTTGTTTTAGACTCATGCAAAGCCCAACGCGGCAGCCAGGCTGAGCATCACTGGCAGCGTGATCAGCGACAGCAATGTGCTCAGACAGACCATCTGCACAGCGTAGGAAGAATCCAGCCCCAGACGCTGGGCATATACCGCGATGTTGCTGCCGATGGGGGCCGCATTCACAATGATGAGCACCGTGCCGATCTGCCGCCATCCGGCTGGAAGAAGCATCAGACAGACGATCGTCAGCAGTGGAATCACCACCAGCCGTACTGCCGAAAGGGCGTAGAGCCGGGGGCGGGTAAAGATGGCTTTAAGGTCGGTCCTGGCCAGATAGACACCCAGCACAATCATGGCAAGCGGAGCGTTCATGCCCGCAATGGCCCCCATGGGGGTGCGGAGGAACTGCGGCACCGGGATGCGGCAGAAGTAGATCATCACACCGCCCAGCAGGGAGAGCACCAGCGGATTCTTGAGCACTGCCCCCAGCTGGATGTACTTTTTGTCCCCGGAAAGCTTTGCCTGGCCGTAGGTCCACTGCAAAGCATTCAGCAGGGCCACAAAGCCTGCTGCGTAGAACACGGCTTCTCCACCCAGCACTGCTGTGACCAGCGGAAATCCCATGAACCCGGCGTTGGAAAAAGCCACACCGATCTGCGCCATGGGGTCTTTGCGGAAAAAGAGCCACGACACCGCCATGGAGAGCAGCAGCACCCCGGCACCTGCCGCAATGCTGACAGCCAATTCCACAGCTCCCTTTGCCGAATACTCAATACAAAATGATTTTAGCACAACACAGGGCAGCACGCAATATAACAGCAGGTGAGCCAGTGCCTTGCTGCCCTCCTGGGTGATCAGTCCGGTACGATAAAGCACATAACCTATGATGAGATAGAGGAACATCAGAAGGATCTGACCCAGAACAACACCAAAGACTCCGGTCATTGCTTTCCTCCCTGTTCTTCTCCGATTTTGCGCAGCAGCGGCAGCAGAGCATCCATCACAGGGCGGTAGCCGTTGGCATACAGGTGCATTCCCTCAATGGTGTACTCCGCTTTCAGATTTCCGGCAGCATCGTACAGGTCCTTGTTCAGGTCGAGGAATTCCGCTCCGTATTTCCGGGCCAATGCCTGCACGCCCTCGCTTGCCTCCCGGATACGCTCATTGGTGCGCCAGCGGAAGCATTCGATCAGGCCCGGATCTTCGGCCACGGTGGGGTTTACCGGATAATAGGCCAGCAGGTAGAGCTTTGTTTCGGGCAGTTTTTTCCGGATCTGCTGCACGATCTCCTCATACCGGCCCAGCATGGCGGCGTGGTCGTAGTCCGGGCCGTTCAGGTCATTGGTACCGATGTTCAGGAACAGGTGCGCAGGCTGCAGCTCAAGGATGCACTCGTCCATAGCCTCCAGCAGCTCGGTGGTGGTAAAGCCGCCGATGCCCCGGTTGTACAAGGTGCAGTGCAGATCATCGTCCTGCAAAAACTCATACAGCGGAAACTGTTCCATCAGGCTGGAGCCGGCAAACACCACCGCTCCTTTCTTTGCATAAGGATTCAGGCGGCGGAACCGCTCCCGCTTGATCTGCTTTTCCCGTTGGCTCTCCTGCTGCCGCAGTTCGTTCAGAAGGACATTTCGTTCCTGTTCCGTCATGGTCTTGGTTCCTTTCTCTCAGTTCTCGTGCAGGGGCAGTTCTACAAAGCTGCCCTCCCCCAGCAAGATCTTCTGGTGGGCGATGCGGGTCTTTCCCTGTTCGGACCAGACTCCTGCGTAATTGCTGTGAACGGCGTACTGCGGGAAGTCGGAAGAAGAGACATCCAGCCGCAGGCAGCTGCCCGGCTGTACCGTCCAGTTCATATCCCACATCTCCACACAGACCTTTGCTGTCTGGCCGGGAGTATAGGTCTGCCCCTCCGGCAAATCTGCTGCAATGGTGGTGATGCCGCCCCGGATGTTATAGGCCCTGCCATCCGGGAACACCTCCATCAGCTTGGCAGTGAAGGCAGTATCATCCACATCGGTCGAGACATTCAGGTGCACCTTGATTTGCCCACAAATGGGCAGTGCTTTTTCCAGCGGAGCGCTGACGAAGCTGACCACATCGGGCCGATAGTCCGGCTCCGGCTGCAGCAGGCTGCCTGCCTCGGCAATGGTGGTCAGAACGCTTTCTGCACCATGGCTGGGCACGGGGTTCTCCGGGTCATACACAAAGGCACGCTCTCCTTCTGCCGGCTCGGCATTCAGAGTTGTTTCACCCAGATAAAGCTTTTCAGTCCGGCTCACGGGGGCGGGCCATGCCTCCAGCGTTTTCCAGCGGTCCTCCCGCATTACATAGGTGCGCACCCGCTTTTCCGGCTGTTTTTTCTGCTTCAGCAGCAGGTCGAACCATTCCAGCATCCGGTGGATGTCGCCGTTTTCCAGATTGTGCTGTTCGCCCCACGCAATGCATGGCTGGGACATATGATTCCAGCAGCCGATATCCAGCCAGCTATGGGCCTTTGTTTCCTCGCTGAGGGAGGCATAAGTGTTGATGGCACTGCCAAAATGGTGATCGTACCATGCATCGATGATATACACCGGAACCTTGGTATTTCCGGGCACATCGGCTAACAGCTTCCACCAGCCCTGCTGCCAGTAGGCATCTGTGCGGCGGGTGGCATGGATCCAGTCCTGATACCAGTCCAGCGTTCCACCCCATAGCGCTTCATCCACCTTGTCGTGGGGACGGAAGCGGCAGCTTTCCAGATAGTCCGCTGTGACCGGATGGCCTGCATTCTGCATTGCCCAGCCGGTCAGCACGTCGTGGCGGAACAGCCCCTTTTCATAAGCCGATTTGAAACGGTCGGTGCCATAGACCGTCAGCATCATTCCCTTGACCTTGGGTGGAACGATATCTGCAATGGCCCAGCCGGTCAGGGCCAGATAGCTGGCTCCGAAATAGCCGATGCTCTCTGCCCAGGGCTGGTCGTTGAGCCACTGCAGGGTATCGCGGCCATCCGGGCGCTCATTGACGTTGGGTTCCCAATGTCCCTCGCTCTTGCCCGTGCCGCGGCAGGTCTGGACCACATAGCCGTAGCCCCGGCGGGTCAGTTCTACACCGTTGATCTCATACAGCGGCTGCTGATTGGGATAGCAGCTGCGCTGGATCAGCACAGGGAACTGTGCAAGCCCCTCCGGTTTGAAGATCTCGGTATAGAGCCTCACTCCGTCCTGCATGGGCAGCATCAGCTCCTCCCGGCGGCAGCCATAGACCGGGCCGTCGTAGGGTATACTGGCATATTCCTGCCGGTAGCTCTCCTGCGCCTGCCGCATCATCTCTTCCATCTCACGCTGCTTCTGCTCGGCAGCTGTCTTTTTTTCTTCCTCTGTCATTGATTTTCCCGCCTTTCCGTGTTCTCAAAAGCGTGTACAGCTAACAAAGTGGCCGGGTTCCACTTCCTTCAAGGGGATATCCCTGCCGCGGCAGGCATCTGTTGCATAGGGACAGCGGGCCGCAAAACGGCAGCCGGGAGCCGGGTCCACAGGGCTTGTCAGTTCGCCGCGCATGACCTCGGTGGAAAGCTTTTTGGCCTTCAGGCTGGGGATGGGCACAGCATCCAGCAGACCCTTGGTATAGGGGTGGAGCGGATTCTTGAACAGGTCCTCGGTCTTGGCATATTCCACACACTGGCCCAGATACATGACCATGATCTCGTGGCTGATGTGCTTGACCACGCTCAGATCGTGGGTGATAAAGACATAGGTCAGCTTTTTCTCATCCTGCAGATCCATCAGCAAATTCAGGATCTGTGCCTGAATGGAAACGTCCAGTGCAGAGACCGGCTCGTCGCAGATGATGAACTCCGGGTCCATGGCCAATGCGCGGCCGATGCCGATGCGCTGGCGGCGGCCGCCGTCCAGCTCGTGGCTGAAACTCTCTGCATAACGCTCATCCAGGCCGACGGTCTCCATGATCTCGGCGATGCGGGCATCGTATTCGTCACGGTTTTTGCAGGCTTTATAAATCTTCAGCGGTTCTCCGATCAGTTCCTTCACGCTCTTGCGGGGATCCAGCGAACCGGACGGATCCTGGAAGATCATCTGCATCCGGGCACGGATGGGCTTGAGTTCCTTGGCATTCAGTTTGGTGATGTCGGTACCGTCGTAGATGATCTGACCATCGGTAACATCATAGAGCCGCAGCAGCAGGCGGCCCAGCGTGGACTTGCCGCAGCCGGACTCGCCCACCACGCCCAGTGTGGTGCCGCGCTTGATCTTGAAGTTCACGCCGTCCACCGCATGGAGCTGGCTGCTTGCGCCGACTTTGAAGTATTTTTTGAGGTTCTTTGCCTCGATCAAAATCTTTTCTTCCATTGTCATTTCCTCCCGGCTCAGGTGTTGGACTGCGGCAGATCGAACCGGCAGCAGCGGATGAAGTGGCCCGGTGTGACCTCCCGCATCTTCTGGGCTTTTTTGCAGGCCGCAGTGGCATATTTGCAGCGGTCAGCAAAGCGGCAGCCCTCGATCTTCTGGGTGGGGTCAGCCATCATCCCCTCAATGGCCTCCAGACGCTTGGTGTTCTCATCCAGCTTGGGAATGGCGTTGAACAGCCCCTGGGTGTAGGGGTGGCGCTGCGTGGTCTCAAAGATATCCTCTGCTGTGCCGTACTCGATGGCCTCACCGGCGTACATGACCATGACCTTTTCGCAGGTCTGGGCCACAACACCCAGATCGTGGGTAATGAGGATCATGGCGGTGTTCAGCCGCTTCTGCAGTTCGTTGATCAGGCCCAGCATCTGGGCCTGAATGGTCACATCCAGTGCGGTGGTGGGTTCGTCGGCAAGGATCAGCTTCGGCTCACAGGCCAGCGCAATGGCAATGACGATGCGCTGCTTCATGCCGCCGGAAAACTGATGGGGGTACTC
>OHRB01000928.1_pt1 | contig 12910 bp, 8 predicted proteins | sample 1578381 | NCBI WGS metagenome assembly OHRB01 (sample SAMEA3879566, study PRJEB24766) | human gut metagenome | biome: human-associated habitat; feature: feces | place: USA | collected 1985/1987
TATATGCACTGGGTCCATCTCCTAAGGGGCAGTTGAGGGTTCGATTCCCCCAGGGGGTGCCATGAAAAAAGCAGCCGCCGGGCTGCTTTTTTCAATGAAGCGCACCTGAGGTGCATGAAGAATGAAGTATGGCTTCGCCATATGAAGTTTGACGGCATTACGCCGAAAGTCTGTCATGCGCTTCACTTCATACGAGCGTCAGCGAGTGCTTCACGGCAGCGAAACTGCCGTTTCATGTTTGCGATGCAAACGCTTCATTCAAATCAATTTACAGTCAATCCGCAAAATCCCCCGCACGGCAAATTTCCGCGCGGGGGACATTTTTTATTTTCCGCTTTCGCCGTAGTTTGAGAGCACGCGGGCGGACGGGTCGTTGACATCGCAGCCCTCCCATGACTTGTTGGGCATCCAGAAATCGGCTATCATCTCGGACTGACCGGGATAGTACTTTTCAAATATCTCGCGGTAGAGCAGGGATTCTTTCGTGAACGGCTTTGCGTGGGTGTATTTTTCGCACTTCTCCTTGAATTCCTCTTCGGTGTAGAGCCCCTCGGCGTATTCCTTGAGGTAGTCGACCATCGAGTGGCCGACTGCGTCGGAGAACGCTGCCTTTTCGCGGAAGAGTATATCGTGGGGCAGATAATCGCCCTCGAACGCGTGGCGGAGCAGATATTTGCCCTTGCCGTAGGTGTTCATTTTCTTCGCGGGGTCGACGGACATGACATATTTTACAAAGTCGAGATCGCCGAACGGCACGCGCGCTTCAAGCGAGTTTACGGAGATGCAGCGATCGGCGCGCAGAACGTCGTACATGTGCAGCTCTCTTATTCTCTTCTGCGACTCCTTCTGGAACTCCTCCGCGCTCGGCGCAAAGTCGGTGTATTTGTAGCCGAACAGCTCGTCGGAGATTTCGCCCGTCAGAAGAACTCTGATATCCGTGTTCTCGTGTATCCATTTGCACAGCAGATACATGCCCATGCTCGCGCGGATAGTTGTGATATCAAATGTGCCGAGCATACGGATGACACCCTCGAGCGAGTCTATGACCTGTTCTTTTGTCATGATGACCTCGGTGTGGTCGCTGCCGATGTAGTCGGCGACTTCCTTTGCGTATTTGAGGTCGATAGCGTCCTCACTCATGCCTATTGCAAAGGTGCGTATTGGCTTTTTGCTCTGCCTCGCCGCTATGGCGCAGACGAGGGAGGAGTCGAGTCCGCCGGAGAGCAGGAAGCCGACCTTGGCGTCCGCAACGAGCCTTTTGTCAACGCCCGCTATGAGCTTTTCGCGGATGTTTTTGCAAACCGTCTCGAGGTCGTCATGGCAGACCTCGTCGACCGCCGCTATGTCGCAGTACTGGACAAACTCGCCGTCTTTATAGTAGTGTCCGGGCGGGAAGGGCATAACATGCCTGCACATTCCGACGAGGTTCTTCGCCTCGCTCGCGAACATGATAACACCTTTTTTGTCATAGCCGTAGTAGAGCGGGCGAATGCCTATCGGGTCTCTTGCGGCGATATATTTTTTCTCTTCGCCGTCATAGATAATCAGCGCAAACTCGGCGTCGAGCATCCTGAACATATCCACGCCGTATTCGCGGTAGAGCGGGAGAAGTATCTCGCAGTCGGAGCCGCTTTTGAATGTGTATTTCTTTGCAAGCTCCTCTTTTATCTTCTCGTAGCCGTATATCTCGCCGTTGCAGACGACATAGCTGCCGTCCAATTCAAACGGCTGCATTCCGTCGGGAGTCAGCCCCATTATCGCAAGGCGGTGGAAGCCGAGCAGACCTTTGCCGGTGTCTATTATCCGGCTGTCGTTCGGTCCTCTTGAAACGGTCTTTTTGAATCCTTCCTCAAAATCGGAAAAAGCGGCACAGCAGTCGCAGTAACCCATTATCGAACACATAGTAATCTTTCCTTTCGGTTAGTTTCAGCATTCGATAGGGCAAGTGCCAACTCGCTGTGCCACCTATCTTTGTTCTCTTTTCGGCTTCGAAGAAAGCCTCGCCGCTGTAACGGTCGGCGTGTCCGGCGCACCTACTCGGTAGTCCTTTCGGCTTGCAGCTCGTCGGGGGTTATTCGCGCGGAGCTTACTGCATGGCTCTCACCGTCCCATGCTCGCTTTGAGCGGTATTCCGCGTTACTTCTCCCGACTCGGGCGCTTTTGTTATTGTAAAAAGGGTTGTGGATTTTTATTTTACGCTGAAGAGCAGGTCGCTGTAGGTCGGGAACGGCCAGAACTCCTTGGCGGTTATCGTCTCAGCCTCGTCGCAGACGGCGCGCAGGGCGTCCATCTTGCCGAGGATAACGTCTCTGATATCATTCGCCGCTTCGGTGACATCCTCGATAGCCTGGAACTTTGCTATCTCGCTGTCAAGGTCTGCGGTCGCGTCGGCTATTTCATCGGACAGCTCGGAGAGCTTCGCGATGGTTGCGGTCTCGTATTTGCAGGGGAGACCTGCGACTGCCGCTTTCTTCGCGGCGAGGGTTTCTGCAAGCGACTTCGTGTAGCCCTCGACTGCGGGGAGAATCTCTTTTCTCGCCATGTCGACCATGGTCAGAGCTTCTATATTGACGGTCTTTGAGTAGTTTTCAAGAAGTATCTCATAGCGGCTGTGAAGCTCTGCGGGTGAGAATATCTTGTGAGCGGTGAGCATCTTCACGTTCTTGTCGGCAATCATCGCGGGCATAGCGTCCGGAGTGGTGCGGAGATTCAGCAGTCCGCGTTCCTCGGTAGCTTCCTTTATCCACGCGTCGTCATAGCCGTTGCCGTTGAAGATAATTCTCTTGTGGTCTTTTATGGTCTTCTTTATCATGTCGTGCAGAGCGGTCTCGAAGTCATCGACATTTTCGAGGCGGTCCGCATATATCTTGAGCGACTCCGCAACAGCGGCGTTGAGCATGATGTTCGCGCAGGCGATGCTGTTCGACGAGCCGAGCATACGGAACTCAAACTTGTTGCCGGTGAACGCAAAGGGCGATGTGCGGTTGCGGTCGGTGGTGTCGCGGGTGAACTTCGGCAGAACATGAACGCCGAGCTTCATTGTTGTCTTTTCGCTGCCGCTGTAGGGCGCGTCGTTCTCTATAGCGTCGAGAACTGCGGTCAGCTCGTCGCCGAGGAACATAGAGACAACTGCGGGCGGAGCTTCGTTCGCGCCGAGTCTGTGGTCGTTGCCTGCGGTCGCGACGGAGACGCGGAGCAGATCCTGATAGTCGTCAACGGCTTTGATGACCGCGCAGAGGAACAGCAGGAACTGTGCGTTCTCATAGGGGGTCTCGCCGGGGGTGAGGAGGTTGACTCCGGTATCCGTAGCCATGGACCAGTTGTTGTGCTTGCCCGAACCGTTGACTCCGGCGAACGGCTTCTCGTGGAGCAGGCAGACAAGTCCGTGCTTCGCGGCGACTTTCTGCATGATCTCCATAGTCAGCTGGTTGTGGTCGGTGGCGATGTTCGTTGTGGTGTATATGGGTGCGAGCTCATGCTGAGACGGTGCGACTTCGTTGTGCTCGGTCTTTGCAAGAACGCCGAGCTTCCAGAGCTCTTCGTTGAGGTCTGCCATGTAAGCGGCGACTCTCGGTTTGATAACTCCGAAATAGTGGTCGTCCATCTCCTGACCCTTGGGCGCCTTTGCGCCGAAAAGAGTGCGTCCGCAGAAGACGAGGTCTTTGCGCTGCTCATAGAGAGCCTTGCCAACAAGAAAGTATTCCTGCTCGGGGCCGACGGAGGTGCGCACGCACTTTACATCGGTGTTGCCGAAGAGTCTGAGAATACGAAGAGCCTGCTTGTTGAGAGCCTGCATGGAACGGAGCAGAGGCGTTTTCTTGTCGAGTGCCTCGCCGCCGTAAGAGCAGAACGCCGTGGGGATGCAGAGGGTCTTGTCTTTTATAAATGCGTAGGAAGTGGGATCCCACGCGGTGTAGCCGCGGGCTTCAAAGGTTGCTCTGAGTCCGCCCGACGGGAAGGACGATGCGTCCGGCTCGCCTTTTATCAGTTCCTTGCCCGAGAACTCCATGATAACGCGTCCGTCGGATGCGGGGGTTATGAAGCTGTCATGCTTCTCGGCGGTGATGCCGGTCAGGGGCTGGAACCAGTGGGTGAAATGGGTCGCGCCATGCTCAACGGCCCAGTCCTTCATAGCGGCGGCAACTGCGTTGGCGACGTCATTATTGAGACTTGCTCCTTCGTCAATAGTCTTCTTGAGAGACTGGTAAACATCGGCGGAAAGCATTGCTTTCATCACTCTGTCGTCAAAAACGAGACTTCCGAAATAATCAGATACTGTGCTCATAAGTTAGCGCTCCTTTTTCATATTTTAAGGCGAAAAATAAAAAATGGCGTCAATGAACCCGTTCGGTTCAAAGACGCCATTGCCTTTATGCGCTGAATTATACGCGCAGCAAAATCGTTTGTCAAGGCGTTTTCGGACAATTCTTTATTTTTGTGCAAATAGCCGCAATCGAAGCTTTTTGAAGAGCGATTTTATGAGCAAGATGTAACCGCTTTTCTGAGAAAATGCGGCGGAGTTGAACTCGCGCCGGAAAAATTTTTTCGACGGCGCTCTTTTCTCTCAGCCGTTTCGGAAAATAAAGTGCGATACATATAAATTACGCGATTGACACGGGTCTTTTAATATGATAAAATACGCCTCAAATGAGCAAAGGCGTTCATTCCCCCGGGGACAGTACCCCCATCGGCGGACGCCTTTGCTTTTTGCTTTTTCGGAATCGAGTGTCCCACATCTCATCGGGTTTTGCGGGCAGTTGACCGCGTTGTCATATTTTTCGGTTCCAAAGCACTCGCTTTTAGTACAGAATACCGTAGAAGTCGGCAGGGAAGGTGTGTTATAATATGATATAATGAAAGTACGTGTGAAACCTTAACCGGAGAAGTATATAAAAAAGAAAAGGATAAAATACGGAGGGATATTAATGACAAAGTACATCTTTGTGACCGGAGGCGTCGTATCCGGCCTCGGAAAGGGGATAACTGCGGCGTCACTCGGACGAATACTCAAAGCGCGCGGACTCAAGGTAGCGGCGCAGAAGCTCGATCCTTATATCAACGTTGACCCGGGCACCATGAGCCCCTATCAGCACGGCGAAGTTTACGTCACGGAAGACGGCGCGGAGACCGATCTCGACCTCGGCCACTACGAGCGCTTCATCGACGAGGATCTTAACAAATACTCGAATCTCACCACCGGTAAAGTATACTGGAACGTGCTCAACAAAGAGCGCCGCGGCGAGTATCTCGGCTCGACCGTTCAGGTCATACCCCATATAACAAATGAAATAAAGGATTTCGTATACCGTGTCGGCAAGAAAACCGATGCTGACGTGGTCATCACTGAGATCGGCGGCACTATAGGTGACATTGAATCCCAGCCTTTCCTCGAAGCTGTAAGACAGATATCTCTTGAGGTGGGGCGTGAGAACAGCCTCTTTATCCATGTCACTCTGGTGCCGTTTTTGCGTGGATCGGACGAGCATAAGTCCAAACCCACCCAGCACTCGGTCAAGGAGCTGCAGGGCATGGGCATCAACCCGAACATAATCGTCCTGCGCTGTGACGAGCCGCTTGAGGAGGCTATCTTCAAGAAGATATCGCTCTTCTGCAACGTCAAGCCCGACTGCGTTATCGAGAACATCACCCTGCCTTATCTCTACGAAGCTCCGCTGATGCTCGAGAAGTCGAACTTCTCGTCCGTCGTCTGCCGCGAGCTGAATATAGACGCTCCCGAACCGGATCTCGACGAGTGGACGGAGCTTGTCCACCGCATCAAGAACCGCGAAAAGGAAGTCAAGATAGGTCTTGTCGGCAAATATGTCCAGCTCCATGACGCGTATCTGTCCGTTGCCGAGGCGCTTCGCCACGCGGGCTACACTCTCAACACCCATATCCGCATCGACTGGATCGATTCCGAGAATCTGACCGAGGCGAACTACGAGCAGGAGCTCTCGCACCTCGACGGAATAATCGTCCCCGGCGGCTTCGGCGGCAGAGGAATCGAGGGAATGATCCTCGCGGCGAAATATGCCAGAGAGAACAATGTTCCCTATTTCGGAATCTGCCTCGGAATGCAGATTGCGGTTATCGAATACGCGCGCGATGTCGCGGGTATAAAAGACGCCCACTCGGGCGAGTTCGATGAGCTCTGCAAGAACAAGGTCATTGACTTTATGCCCGGTCAGAGCGATAATATAGACAAGGGCGGCACACTGCGCCTTGGCGCATATCCCTGCGTTATCAAGCCCGGCACAACAATGGAGCGCTGCTACGGAAAGTCCGAAATTTCCGAGCGCCACCGCCACCGCTACGAGTTCAACAACGACTTCCGCAGCGAGATGGAGGAAAAGGGTCTGGTCATTTCCGGCACCAGCCCCGACGGCCGTCTGGTCGAGACCGTGGAGCTGCCGGGCCGCGCCTTCCATCTGGGTGCCCAGTTCCACCCGGAGTTCAAGAGCCGCCCCAACCGCGCGCATCCCCTGTTCAAGGGCTTCATCGCAGCGGCTCTCCAGTTCCGTGCCGCCGCGCAGCGCAGCATGATGAATGTGTGATACCCTCTCCGTCTGCTGCGCAGACCGCTCCCCCGAAGGGGGAGCCTTTGGCAGGTCGGGCAACCCCTGCTGACTGCTGAAGGTATTCTGATATCGTAAACAAAAGTGCTCCGCTGTCAAGACCAGCGGCATCTGTCCCATGCTCTGACAAAGAGTGATGGGAGCGATGCTGTGGATCGAAACAGCGGAGCACTTTCGTTTATGGTTTTATTACGCTTTGTTCATCCCGGCACAGCCAAAACCGGCGCGCCAGTGGCTCCCCCTTTGGGGGAGCTGGCATCGCTGCGCGATGCCTGAGAGGGTCACTTCTTTGCAGCAGCCTTCTTGCGGGCGGCGCGGCTGGTCTTCCGGGCAGCAGGCTTCTTGACCGGAGCCTTGACCGCTGCGGGGGCAGCCTTTTCTGCGGGCTTTGCTTCTACCTTCGCCGGTTCGGCCTTGACTTCCTCGGCCTTGGGGGCCTCAACAGCAGGAGCAGCCTCTGCGGGCTTCTCTTCCGCCTTGACCGGCTCTGCCTTGACTTCTTCCGCCTTGGGGGCCTCGACAACAGGAGCGGCTTCTACGGGCTTCTCCTCTGCCTTGACTTCGGCCTTCTCCTCAATGGGAGCGGCGGGCTCGTCCTTTTTGGCAGCGCGCTTTGCGCTGGCGCGGTCCTTCACCTCGGAGATGGTCCAGAGCTGATCTTCCCCGGCGGTCTCCTGCCAGATCTGCAGCTGTGCGCCGTCGGAGACGCCCATGCCCACGGTGTCGATGCACTTGCCGCTGGCCCAGGAAGAGCGCAGGCGAACGGTGCCGGCGGGGGTAGGCTCCACGGTCCACATCTGGGACGTGCCGCCCACATCCTCCCACAGATGCAGCCAGGTGCCGTTGGCGGTGCCGGTCATCATCAGGTCGAGGAGCTTGCCGGAAGCGCGGTTGCGGATGCGGTAGACACCGTCCCCTACGCGGATGAACGCCCACTCCTGTTCGGGCTTGTGGTCGTATTTGCCCAGACGAACGGTCTCCTCGTTCTTCGTGGAAGCAGCCGCCTCGATGACGCTGCCGGTGCGGGCAGCGATGGTGTAAAAACGATCTGCTTCGATCACAGTCTGTGCAACAGTTTTCATGATAATTCCCTCCAAACGTTTTTCTCACAAACAAATCGATCTTTTTGTCTTGTTAAATTATACCACTTGTCGTAATTTTTTACAAGGATTTCGACATTCCTTTAGCACTTTGACCAAAAAGCATCCGCTTTTCATCTGCTTTTGCAAACTTCGACTGAACTTTCGGCCGTAACCAAATTGTAACCGTGCCCAAATGTTCCAATGCAATGGATTGTCCGGGTGTTTCGTATTATAATCAAATGGGAAAGCCCATCCGCATTTCGTCCCTGTGACCTGTGAGGTACTGCATTATGAAACAGAATCTACTCCGCATCGGCTGCGCGGCGGCGGGCCTGGCACTGGCGGCGGGGGTGTTCACCTCCTGTTCGCTGCTGCCCACGCCGTCCCGGCCCGTGTCCCACCCCCAGCAGGAGGAGGAACCGCCTAAATACGACGCCTCCTCCCTGCGGGACGGCAGGCTGCGGCTCTTCTCCAGCTATGACTCCCTCGGCGGGAACACCATCCTCTGCGGCGACAAGGTAGTGCACCAGTCCCCTGCCAGCGAGATGTCCTATCTGCTGACCGACAGCCAGACCGGCGAGACGAACTGGTTCGTCTGCACCTGGTCTGACCCGGACACCGCCGCCGGGCGGCGCAGCGGCATCTTCGACCGGACGGGTGAGGCGCTCTACACCTTTGACCGCGAATACGACGTCCGCCTTTCCGGCGGCGTGCTCGTTCTGACCACACCCACCAGCTTCGCCTATTCGCCCCTGCACGACCATGCAGCGGGCGACGTGCGGGTGCTGGACTTTGCTTCGGGCACTGAGTACCCCGTGCCCGAAAACGCCTACACCTGCCTTGTGGCGGGCGACCGGCTGGCCTTTGGCCTCTATGCCCCCGGCGATGCTGCGCCCGATGAAGAGAACGACGACCTCTACCAGTATGCTGCCGTTCAGATCCAGGAAAAGGACGGCACCGTGGTCTACCAGAACTTCCACGGCCTGCTGTACAGCCTTTCCATCGGGATCGACGACCCGCTGGCCCCCGCCGACTGGGTGGAGATCGACACCTACAACGCGGACGGCACAAGCCTGGAGTCTACTTCCCTGTTGAATGCGGCCACCGGCGAGGAGCGGAGCGGCTTTGTCACCTATCTCCACGCGGGCATTGCCAGCTTCCGGACCGACGAGGGCAAGTATCAGCTCGTGGATCTGGTCAGCGATATGACCAGCACCGTGCTGTGCGAATTTGACGACTCCATCAGCGGGTACGCGCCCGGCGTGACCGTGCTCTACCGGGAGGGCGGCTACCTCCTCTACGACCTGACCACCGGCGACACCCTCGACCTCTACAACATGGCCCTGGGCACCAACACGCTGGACATCTACGCCAGGGACGGCACTCTCCGCGTCTACGACATGGACACCGGTGCCATCCGGACAGACACGACGGTTGCGCCGCTGGAAGCGCTGCACCGCACCGACCTCTACGACCAGGGCAGCGGCTGGGTCAACCTGCGCCAGTACGACAACGACAACTACGATGTGACCACCCTGACCCTCGCCGGGCCGACGCTGAGCAAGACCCTTTCGATGGCTGACCTCACCGCCCGCTACGGCGACGATTTCGACGGCTACCTCTGGCCCGTGGCTGCCACGGAGGACGACTTCTATTTTTCCATCAGCTACCGCGGCCCCGGCAGCACCTGGCTGTACGACCTGCTGGACAGCGACGGCGCGGTCGTCCTGGCCGGGCTGGGCAGCTGCGGCGAATATTCCCGCTACAACAGCAGTTTCTATTTTTCCATCAGCGCGCCCCTGCCTGCGGGCGTCTTCGTGGCGCGCAAGGGCTTCGATTACGGCTGGATGGACGTGGAGGGCAACTGGGTCTACTGCCAGAGCATCTTCACTTCCACCAGCGACGAGACCGACAACTACTTCTATTAATGGAGGGTTTCACCATGAAACAGTCTAAAATTTCCCGCCGTTCCTTCCTGCTGGGGCTGGGGGCCGTCTCCACGGCGGCGCTGCTGGCCGCCTGCGGAGAGGCCGCTTCCAGCGCACCGGCATCGAGTGCCGCTTCGTCCGAAACGTCCGCCTCTTCCGCCAGCGAAGTGCCCGCAGCGCCCATCCTCACCGAGGACGAGTTTCCCGTCACCGACGGCTCCACGGCCTGCATCCCGCTCATTGCGCAGATCATGGCCGACACCACCGGCATGGAGCTGGAAGCCGCCCAGGGCGCCGTGACCACCAACACCACCGCCTGGGCCTGGCGGAACCTGGGCCTTTACGGCGACACCGAGAACGGCACCCGGCTCATCATCGCCTACGAGGCCCCGGAGTCAGTCAAGGAAGAGCTGAAGGCCGATGGTGCCCCGCTGGACCAGAAAGCCATTGGCCGGGACGCGCTGGTCTTCATCGTGAACGAGGACAACCCCGTCCAGAGCCTGACCCGGCAGCAGCTCCGGGACATCTACGCCGGGAAGATCACCAACTGGAAGGATGTGGGCGGCGAGGATGCCGACATTGTGGCCTTCCAGCGCCGGGAGGACTCCGGCAGCCAGACCCTGTTCCAAAAGCTGCTCATCCAGGGCGGCGAGCTGATGGACGCCCCCACCGAGCTGGCTCCTGCCATGATGGGTGAGCTGGTGGACGACATCGCCGAGTACAACAACGCGGCCAATGCCATCGGCTTCTCGGTCTACTACTACATCTCGGAGATGTACTCCAAGCCCGGCCTGCGGCTACTGGCCGTGGACGGCGTGACCCCCTCGGCCGACACCATCGCGGACGAGAGCTATCCCCTGTGCAACGAGTTTTATGCCGCAGTCCGGCAGGATTCCGGCCCCGACACCCCGGAGCGCAAGGTCTACGACTGGCTCTCCACCGATGCAGGCCGCGCCTGCATCCAGAAGTCCGGCTATGTGGCCGCCCAATAATTTTTACTCGCGTGTTCCATTCGTTTGACTTCGTTTCCATTCTTTGCTACAATGAAGAAAAGTCTGGCGGTCTCGGCCAGATCTGCCGCAAGACGTGAAGATGCGAAGGAGAATGAACCATGCTCAAACCCCACAACCACCCTGTGGAAAGCCACGGCCGCACCGCGCTGCGCAACTACATCATCCAGGCATCCACCCTGCTGGAGATCACGCTCTCCGGGCTGGTCCTCATCGGCCTGCTGTTCAGCATCGTGCCGCTGCTGAAATGGATGCCCGGCCTGCTGTTCGACGGCAACGATGCTGAGATCCGCACATTTCTGGAACGGGCGCTGGACATCGTCATCGGCATCGAGTTCATCAAGATGCTGGCCAAGCACAGCCCCGGCAGCAGCCTGGAAGTGCTGCTCTACGCCATCGCCCGCCACATGGTGGTCGGCCACGAATCCGCCGTTGAGAACCTGCTCAGCGTGGGTGCCATCGCGCTCATCTTCGTTGTGCGCAAGTTCTTCTTCGTGCCCGCATTCGGTGCCCACCTGCCGGACGGCAACCCTGCCCCCGACCTGACCCCGAACCAGAGCGGCATCCCTGCCCAGGAGTTCCGCCAGCGTCTGCATGACCGCATCCACGCCGAGGACCTCGACGACGAAGAGAACACCCCGGAATATGAGGATGTCGAGTGAGCCCTCTCCCCGGAACGCACACAGCCCCCGTGCTTTGGCACGGGGGCTGTTGTTTTGGCTCAGTTTATGCGTTCACGACGCCGCCCTCGACGACGAGTTCGTCCTCGTAGTCGGCACCGTAGGTATCCACGAGGGTCTCCTCGTAGTCCTTGTGGAAGAACTGCTCATCGGCCAGCGCAGTGATCTCCTCGTTGATCCAGTCCAGCAGGGTGGTGTTGCCCTTGCTGACGGCCGGGGCGATGGTGTCGGCACTGCCCAGCGAGGGGATGCCGACGGTGTAGCCGGGGTTCTGCTTGGCAAAGGCGATGACCTCTGTGTTGTCGTTGGCCCATGCCACGCCGTTGCCGTTCTCCAGTGCATTCTTGGCCGTGGCGTAGGAATCGTACTTTTGAAGCGGGATAGTGGGGTAGTTCTTGACCAGATAGGTCTCCGCCGTGGTGCCGGAGATGACGATCATCTGGTCGTCGGCCTTCCAGTCGTCCAGACTGGTGATGACGTTGCTGTCCGGCGAGATGACGCCCAGTGCGACGTTCATGTAGGGCAGGGCGAAATCGACTTCCTCGGCGCGCTCCGGGGTGACGGTGAAGTTGGCGAGGATGATGTCCACCTTGCCGGTCTGCAGATACTCGATGCGGTTGGCGGCCTCGGTGGAGACGAAGTTCACCTCCACGCCCAGATCTTCGCCCAGACGGTTGGCAAAGTAGACGTCGTAACCCTGATACTCTCCGTTCTCATCCACATAGCCGAACGGGTTCTTATCCGAGAAGACGCCGATGTTCACGGTGCCGTCGGCCTTGATCTCATCGAGGGTGCGGTAAACGGTGTCGCTGCCCGCAGCGGAACCAGCGGCAGAACTGGAAGCGGAAGCCGCCGTGGAGCTGGACGAACCGCCGCAGGCGGTCAGTGCGCTGGCAGCTGCTGCGGCCCCCAGGCCCAGCAGGAAAGAACGGCGGGTGATCTTGTTGGTTTTCATCGTTTGTTCTCCTTTGCTTTATGATGACTTTCCCATATGATTTATCTGAACTGCACACAGTTGCAGTTGCTGGCTTGGAACCTCTCAGTCTGAAAAATGAGTGCGCGGTCACTTCACTGCCTCAAACGTGAAGGTGTTCAAAAACTTCTTCGCACGTTCGGTCTGCGGGTGGTCAAAGAACTGTGCGGGCGGGGCCTCCTCGACAATGCGGCCTCCATCCAGAAAGAGCACACGGTTCGCGACGGCACGGGCAAACTGCATCTCGTGGGTGACGATGACCATCGTTTTGCCCTCGCGGGCCAGGTCAAGCATGACATCCAGCACCTCACGGACCATCTCCGGGTCAAGGGCGGCGGTCACTTCGTCGAAGAGCAGAATTTCGGGGTGCATACACAGCGCCCGCACGATGGCAACGCGCTGCTTCTGGCCGCCGGAAAGCTCCCGCGGGTAGCTTTTGGCCTTTTGCAGCAGGCCCACGCGGTCCAGCAGGGCTTCGGCCTCCTGCTGCACCCCAGCTTTGGGGCGCTTCTGCACTTTGGTGGGAGCCAGCAGGATGTTGTCCAGCACGGTCAGGTGTGGAAAAAGCTCGTAGCTCTGGAACACCATCCCGATGCGCTGGCGCAGGGCCGCCAGATTCTTGCCGCCGTAGGCGACGGTCTCACTGCCCAGCTGCACCCGGC
>OHRB01000933.1_pt1 | contig 12875 bp, 9 predicted proteins | sample 1578381 | NCBI WGS metagenome assembly OHRB01 (sample SAMEA3879566, study PRJEB24766) | human gut metagenome | biome: human-associated habitat; feature: feces | place: USA | collected 1985/1987
ATCAACGTACGCACCGCGTACGCCTCAGAAATTTGGGCACAACTGACAAAAAATCTTCTCGTAAAATCAAGCGCAGAAAGACTCCGAGAGTACATAAAAAAACAGCAGGAGGAAGAATCAATGGCGGGAATTTTAACAGCGCTGCTTTCCGGCGCACTGATGAGTATTCAGGGCGTTTTCAACACAGAGGTGACGAAACAGACGAGTACATGGCTGGCGGCCGGCTGGGTGCAGATTAGTGCGTTTGCCGTCTGTCTTGCGGCATGGTGCATCACCGGGAGGGAGCCGGTCGGGGATCTGTTCCGCGTAAAGCCGTGGTATCTGCTGCTCGGCGGGGCAATTGGCGCGTTTATCACGATCACGGTTATCTGGAGTATGGCAGGGCTCGGCCCGGCGAAGGCGGCGATGCTGATCGTCATTTCCCAGCTCGCAGCGGCGTGGCTGATTGAACTGTTCGGCCTTTTCGGTATGGAAAAAACGGATTTCACCGTGCGCAAGCTGCTCGGCATGGCAGTGGCAGTTGTGGGAATTGTAGTGTTTCAGTGGGAATAACGATTAAGATTTCTACTTGTATTTTTATGGTTTCTTCGATACAATAGAAACGTAGTTATGCGTACACAAGGGACCCTTGCGCGTCAGATGCGAAGCGGAAGGGAGTACACAGCATGAAATTGAAAAAACAGCAGGACAGAGGCAGAAAACATGCAAAAATACTGGCGGCGATGCTGGTTTTTTTGCTCTGCGGATGCAACCACAGGGATACAGAATACAAACTGTCAGATAGCACAGGCGGGAGCACGGCGGAAACCGTTTTCGGGAATCAGAAGGAAGTGGATGAGGAGCAGACGGTTTCCGAAAAAAGCGCCGGAGAAACCACAGGCATTCCGGAAAAACGTGAGGCACAGGAGGCAGCACCGGAAGAGACGGTGCAGGTTTATATCTGCGGTGCGGTCGCTTCCCCCGGTGTCTACACGCTGCCGGGCGGAAGCCGCGTAGTGCAGGCTGTGGAAGCGGCAGGCGGATTTCTGCCGGATGCTGAAGAAAAAATCCTCAATCTTGCACGGAAAATCGAAGACGGAGAGCAGATCACCGTCTGGACGCGCGAGGAGGCAGAAAACATGGAAAGCACGGAAACGCTGCAGCAGAATACGGGCGGCACGGAGCAGGCTTCCGGTTCCGGCAAAGTCAACCTGAACACGGCCGGAAAAGAAGAACTGATGACACTCTCCGGCATCGGAGAGAGCCGTGCGGATGCCATCATCGCCTACCGCGAAGCAAACGGCCCGTTTGGTTCGGTTGAGGAGATTATGAACATTGAGGGCATCAAGGAAAAGATGTTTGAAAAGATAAGGGGTTCTATCGAGGTTTAGAACAAGAAGGAGAAGAAATGGCAAAGAAAGTTCTTGTAGTTGATGATGAAAAACTGATCGTAAAAGGAATCCGCTTCAGCCTGGAGCAGGACGGCATGGAGGTTGACTGCGCATACGACGGCGAGGAAGCACTCTCCATGGCAAAAGAAAAAGAATACGATATGATCCTTCTGGATCTGATGCTGCCAAAGCTGGACGGATTGTCCGTCTGCCAGCAGATCCGTGAATTTTCCAACGTTCCGATCGTCATGCTGACCGCAAAGGGCGAGGACATGGACAAAATCCTGGGACTGGAATACGGCGCAGATGATTACATCACAAAGCCGTTCAACATTCTGGAAGTAAAAGCACGCATCAAGGCCATCATGCGCCGTGCGGCCCGCCAGGAGCCAAAAGAAGAGAAAGCAAAAGTCGTACAGGTGAAAGACCTGCGGATCGACTGCGAGGGCAGAAGAGTCTTCATCGGAGACCGCGAGATCAATCTGACTGCGAAGGAGTTCGATGTGCTCGAGCTTCTCGTCTTCAATCCGAACAAGGTGTACAGCAGAGAGAACCTGCTGAACATTGTCTGGGGCTATGAGTACCCGGGCGACGTGCGCACCGTAGATGTACATATCCGCCGTCTGCGCGAAAAGATCGAGAAAAATCCAAGTGAACCGAAGTACGTTCACACAAAGTGGGGAGTTGGTTACTATTTCCAGGCTTAAAATCAAAGAAAAATGGAAGTTTCTGCGGAGTCTGCGCTTCCGCATCACGGTGATTCTTGTGATCATCGGCATTGTACCGTGTGTGATCCTTGAGAAGAGCATCGTAAACAGCTATGAGGACCGTGCGGTATCGGTGCGCAGCATTACCGTAAAAAATCAGTGCGATATTATCTGCAACCAGCTCATCCAGCAGAATTACATGGAAGATCCTGGATCGGATGTCATCAACGGACAGCTCAGTATGCTGACGAATATCTACGGCGGCAGAATCCTGATTATTGACCAGGATTTCCGCGTCATCAAAGATACGTACGATATGGACCGCGGAAAGACGATTATCTCGCAGGAGGTCATCCAGAGCTTTCAGGGCAAGGAGACGAGCCAGTACGACCGGAAAAACAACTATCTGGAAATGACGGTGCGGATTCAGAATACCGAGACGAAGGAGACGCTCGGCGTTATGCTCGTCAGCATTTCGACGGATGAGATCCGTGCGAATATGAAAATTCTGGAGACGAAGGGAATGACGATTCTTTCGATCATTGCGCTTCTCGTGCTGGTTTTTGGCTATCTGCTCGCGGGCATTCTGATGAAGCCGTTCCAGAAGGTCACCCGTTCCATCGAGGACATCACCGACGGCTATCTCGACGAAAGCATTTCTGTTCCGGATTACCTCGAGACAGAGCTGATCACGGACGCATTCAACAAGATGCTGACCCGCGTCCGCACGCTCGACGATTCCCGCCAGGAATTTGTTTCGAACGTCTCGCATGAGTTAAAGACGCCGCTTGCGTCCATGAAGGTTCTGGCGGATTCGCTGAACGGGCAGGAGGGCGTTCCGGTGGAACTTTATCAGGAGTTCATGCAGGATATTACCTCGGAGATCGACCGCGAAAACCAGATTATTACCGACCTTTTGTCGCTGGTCAAGATGGATAAAAAGGTGGCAGACCTCAATATCACCCAGGTCAATATCAACGAGCTGTTAGAGCAGCTGCTGAAGCGGCTTCATCCGATTGCCGCACAGAAAAATGTGGAGCTCATTCTCGACAGCTTCCGCCCGGTCAATGCGGAGGTGGATGCGACGAAGCTCTCGCTGGCGTTATCGAACCTGATCGAAAACGGCATCAAGTACAACAACGAGAATGGATGGGTGCGTGTATCCTTAAATGCGGATCACAAATATTTCTATGTGACGGTGGCAGACTCCGGCATCGGCATCCCGGAGGAGTCGATTGCGCATATCTTCGAGCGTTTCTACCGCGTGGACAAGTCCCACTCACGGGAAATCGGCGGAACCGGCCTTGGCCTTGCGATTGCGCGGAGCGCGATTGTCATGCACCGGGGAGCGATCCGTGTATACAGCAAAGAAAACGAGGGAACGACATTTTCTGTGCGGATTCCTCTGAATTACGTGATGTAGGAGGTGGCGCACATGAAACGGATACTTGGCGTACTGCTGGCCGGCGTGCTGCTTCTTAGCGGCTGCGGGCAGTGGCAGAAGAGCCAGAAGGAGTCGGCGTATCACATGTACTGCCTGGACAAAACCGGCACAACACTGGTGCAGGAGCCGTATGAACCAAAAGAAGGAACGGATCAGAAACTGATCAAGGAGCTGGTTGACGCGCTGCAGGAGAAACCTGCCAAAGACGGAAACCAGGCACTTCTTTCCAATGGGATTTCCATCAAGACGTATACGCTGGAGAACGGGCTCCTTACGCTGAACTTAAGTGGAGAGTACGGAGAGCTTGCGCGGCCGCAGGAGGTTCTGGTGCGTGCAGGACTGGTGCGTACCTTTGTGCAGGTTCCGGAGGTAGAGCGCGTGACGCTTCTGATCGACGGGGATCCGTTAAAGGATTCCAAAGGACGCGAGATCGGAACGATGACGGCGGACAGCTTTCTGGAAAATTCCGGAAGGGAAATTTATCAGTATCAGTATGCGACGCTGACACTGTATTTTGCAAATGAAGCAGGCGATCATCTTGTGAAGGAGACGCGGCGGGTGCCGTACAGCACGAACATTCCGCTGGAGCGTGTCGTGGTGGAGCAGCTGATGAAGGGACCGAAAGAAGACGGCCACTATGCGGTGCTGCCGGATACGATGAATGTCTTAAGTGTCACGACATCCGATCGGATTGCCTATGTGAATTTTGACAAATCTTTTAAGGATTCTGCGCTTTCGAGTGTGGCGGAGCAGATTCCGATTTATGCGGTGGTGGATTCCATCACGGCGAACTGTAAGGTGGATAAGGTGCAGTTTTCCATCAACGGAGAGAGCGATGTAACCTTCCGTGAAACGATGAAACTCAATCAGTTCTACGAGGAAGACCTGTCTTATCTGGAGGAAAAAGATACATGAGAAAACGGCCCATGTGCCTGGCGTGTCTTGGATTCATGCTGGTGCTTGTGCTGCTGCGGATTGCAGGCGTGCCTCTTGGCACGCCTTTTTCTGACCCCAAATACGAAAACAAAGCGCAGCAGGGCAGGAAGGTGTGGATTGCAGGGACAATTGAAACGTATGAGAAAAAGAGCAGCAACAACGGGTATGTGCTGCGCGGGGAGGGAAGCAAAGGGAAAATTTATCTGCTCGCAAAGCGGGGAGATCTGCCGGTCGGAGCCGCTGTGCGGGTGTACGGAACTGTAAAAAAGCCGGAAAGCCCGCGCAATCCGGGGATGTTTGATGAGAAAACATATTATGAGGGAAAAGGCTGTGCGTTCTACATGATTTCGGAGCGGGAGGAAGTTGTGGATGTCGGGCGGTGGAATCTCGGCGAAGCGCTCCGGCTGGAGCGGGAGCGGTGCTGTGCCGTTTTAAAAGAAATGATGCCGGAGGAGGAGGCAGGTGTGCTTTCTGCGATGCTGCTCGGGGAACGGTCGGAACTCACGGAGGAGACGTATCTGGCGTATCAGCAGAGCGGTCTGCTGCACCTGATTTCCGTTTCCGGCATGCATCTGATGCTGCTCGGCATGGCACTCCGACGGCTGCTGATGGCGCTGCATCTGCCGAAAACTCCCGCGTCTCTGGCAGCGGCCGCCGGTATGGTGCTGTATGGCATGTTTACCGGCAGCGGAACGGCGACCGTGCGTGCAGTGGTGATGTTTGCAGTGCGGATGGGAGCTGTCGCAGTGGGAAGGACGTATGATTCCTTAAGTGCGCTCTCTCTTGCGGCAATTCTGATGCTGGCAGAAAACCCCTCGTATCTGGAGCAGAGCGGGTTCTGGCTTTCGTTTGGAGCAGTAACAGCCATTTCCGGGGTTTATCCGGTTCTGGCGGGGGAGAAGGCGGAACGGAAGAGACGCGGGGAAAAAACGGGGCTGGAAAAGCTTGCGGCGAAAGGAAAAGAGGCTGCGATGGTGTACCTTTCCCTGCAGCTTGTCATGATCCCGCTGCAGGCGTGGTATTTTTATGAGATTCCGCTCTTTGCGTTTCTGCCGAATCTGTTTGCAGGAGCTGTCATGACGGCGGTGCTGCTGCCCGGCGCGGTTCCTGCTCACACTTCTGCGGCAGATGACAGCGGCGGTCGCACAGATTCCGGGAAATGTGTGGATCTGCGGTCAGCCGGAAAAATGGCAGATGGCAGGATATGGAATCATTCTGACCGGTCTGCTGGTGATACTGTATGTGCGAAAACGAAAACGGGAGATGAATCCGGATGGGGCAAAACGAAAAGGTGCGCAGGCACGAAGGCGGGAGCGGATGCTCTTTGGTATTACCATGTTTTTTGCCTGTGTTCTGCTTTTTTACCGTCCCCGGGAAACGTTTTCCATTACAGCGCTGGACGTCGGCCAGGGCGATGCGCTGGTGGTGGAGAGCGGCCGTTTTCTGATGCTGAATGACGGCGGGAGCAGCAGTGCGTCTGCGATCGGGGAAAAAAGGATTCTCCCGTATCTGAAACAGCGCGGCATTGCCGCTCTTGATGCCGTTGTTGTCACGCACCCGGACGCAGATCACACGAACGGAATCCTCGAACTGCTGGAGCTGATCGGGGAGCAGAAAACGGCGCTTCGCATCCGCCATCTGTTCCTGCCTGTGTGGATGAAAGGAAGCGAAAAAGAAAATCCTTTTATTTTAGCCGCACAAAAAGCGGGAATTATGGTAGAATATCTAAAAAAGGGAGACGAGATCTGTGCAGGAGAACTCACCGTATCGGTGCTTCATCCGGGAGCGGGCGAAGACTATACGGGAGAGGAAAACGCCGGAAGTGTTGTATTACAGCTTTCCTGCGGTGCCTGCCGCGCACTTCTGACGGGAGATCTGGAGGGAAGCGGAGAAGAAGAGGTCCTGGGGGCGGCAGAGCGGTGCCAGATTTTAAAGGTGGCGCACCACGGCTCGAGAAATTCAACGAGCGAGGCATTTCTGAACCGTATACAGCCGCAGATCAGCCTGATTTCCTGCGCGTGGCCGGGACGGTACGGCCATCCGCACCGGGAGCTGCTGGAGCGGCTTCGTGCCTGCAAAAGCCATATCTACGGAACACCGGTGGATGGAGCCGTGACAGTACAGTTGAAGCGTGACCGCCTGGCGGTTCACGGATACCGGTCGGATGTGGAATTTCCCGTCTCCTGAATGGTCAAAAGCTCCGGCTGCTGCGGCACTGCGCAAACGTGCTTCTGCCGGAACGAAAGAAAGAGGATGGAATGAAAAGCATTTTAGAAGATATCAAAACGCAGAATTTTAAGCAGGCCTACCTGCTCTACGGAGAAGAAGCCTATCTGAAGCATCAGTATAAAAACAAGCTGAAAAACGCACTGCTGCCGGAGGACGACACGATGAATTTCTCCCGCTTTGAGGGAAAAGGAACCGAGATTCCCAAAGTGATTGACCTTGCGGAGACGATGCCGTTTTTTGCGGACCGCCGTGTGATTCTGCTGGAAAATACAGGATTTTTCAAAAACAAAGCCGACGCGCTGGCAGACTACATGGGATCCCTGCCGGATTATCTGGTGCTGATCTTCGTGGAGGAGGAAGTCGATAAGCGGAACCGTATGTACAAGGCGGTGCAGAAGCAGGGAAGAGCAGTAGAATTTGCTCGTCAGGACGAAAAGACGCTGATGACCTGGGTACTCGGCATGATGAAAAAAGAGGGAAAAAAGATCACGCGCCAGGATATGGAAGATTTTCTGGAAAAGACGGGCACGGATATGGGAAATATCTCGCAGGAGCTGGAAAAACTGCTCAGCTATACGATGGGAAGAGATGTGATCACGCGGGCGGATATCGAGGCAGTCTGCACAACGCAGATTACGAACCGGATTTTCGAGATGATCCGCGCGGTAACGGAGAAGAAGCAGCGGAAAGCGCTCGATCTGTATCAGGATCTGCTGGCTTTAAAGGAGCCGCCGATGCGGATTCTCTTTCTGCTGGCACGCCAGTTCAATCTGCTGCTGCAGGTCAAAGAGCTGCTGGCAGAGCACTGCGATCAGGCGACGATCGCAAAACGGACGGGACTGCAGAGCTTCGTTGTGCGGAACTATATTCCCATGTCGCGCCAGTATGCGGCGGAGGAATTAAAAGCGGCGGTCAATGACTGCGTGCAGATGGAAGAGGACGTGAAGACGGGAAAAATTTCCGATCTGCTGAGCGTGGAGCTGCTGATTACGAAATACAGCAGGGCGGTGTAAGAGCAGAGTTTTCTATAGCAAGACCCGAAAATAATGCAAAAAAGGCAGTGCTGCTGAGCGCGAATTGCAAGGAACAGATTTGAAGGCGTACCGGGGTACGACGAAAATCTGTGACGCAGTAATTCACGCTCTGCGGTGCTGAATTTTTTGCATTATTTTCGGGGATTGCTATAAAAAGAACAAGGCGTACCGGTACAGGAAAACTGGCCGATACGCCTTGTTCTGTGTTTATCAAAAGATCTGTCGCGGCGCACTCTTTTGGTAAGCATAAAAAAAGAACCCAGCCACATGACGGTATGACTAAGTTCTCTTTGTTTTATATCTTTATTATGCGATTGAGTTTACAGCTTTGCTCAGATTGGATACTTTTCTGGCAGCGTTGTTTTTATGATAAACGCCTTTAGAAGCAGCCTTGTCGATGGTAGAGATCGCATTTACTAATGCAGCAGCAGCAGCCTCTTTATCGTTTGCAGCAACAGCAGCATCTACTTTTTTCATAGAAGTCTTAACTGCAGAACGGATTGCTTTGTTGCGGTCTGCCTTTGTCTGATTTACCAGGATTCTTTTCTTTGCGGATTTAATGTTAGCCAAACTGTACACCTCCAATATTTTTAAAATTAATGTGATTTAAGGGATGTTATTCAATGGAACAGACACGGGCGCTCCACTGAAACATGCTTTATTATCCTATAATATTTCGCATGGTTTGTCAATACATATTTTTGAAAAAATTGCAGAAACTACAACAAAAATACAGGAGAAGGAGAAAAGTATGATAGGAAAGTATAGGATGCGGACAGACCTGGCGATGGAGAATCAGGAAAAATTTGAGAGGGACCATGTGGAGATCTCCGGGGTCGAGATTGAGAAGAAGAAAAGAAAGGCGGAAATTCAGACAACCATTGTGAAAATCACATCGGAGCAGGGTGCAAAAATGATGGGAAAGCCGAAAGGGACGTATGTGACGATCGAAGCGCCGCTGCTTTTGACGGCAGACGAGGAGGAGAGCCGGAAAGCGGCGGAGGAGTTTTCCCACTGTCTGATGGAAATGGTGCCGGAAGCGTGCGGATCCGTTCTTGTGGCCGGCCTTGGCAACCGCGGCATCACGCCGGATGCGCTCGGGCCGGAGACGGTGGAGCAGCTTAACGTTACGCGCCATCTGGTGCGCACCTACGGAAAGAAGGGCCGGGAAGTGAGTGCCCTTGCTCCCGGCGTTATGGCACAGACGGGCATGGAGGCAGTGGAAATCCTGCGCGGAACGGCAGAACAGACCCATCCAGATGTGATTCTCGCCGTGGATGCCCTTGCCGCATGCAGTATTCACCGGCTGAACTGTACGATCCAGCTTGCCGACACCGGAATCTGGCCGGGCTCGGGCGTCGGAAACCACCGCAATGCCTTAAATCAGGAGACGCTCGGCGTGCCGGTCATCGGAATCGGTGTGCCGACCGTTGTAGGGGCAGGAACGATCGTCCACGATGCCGTCGCAGGCGTTCTGGAATCGCTGGAGGAGTCCGAGATGGATGAATTTCTGGGAGAAGTCATTTCACCGGCGCTCGAAAGCCTTTACGTGACGACAAAAGAGATCGACGAGATGGTCCGCCGCCTGGCCGGGGTTCTTGCGGCAGGTATGAATCAGGCATTTTCCGGGGAAATGTAACATATCATGAATATGGTGATAATATGTGGAATGCCAGGCGAAATGGACGATGGTTCGGATGGGGATGTCTTTTCCTGTCCTGCAGTATACTGCTGTTCCGCAGTGCAGCGGTTCTCCGGAAAAATCATTTCTCAGAGGGGAAAGTTCTGCTGCAGCGGGCGGCAGCACAGGCGGAGCAGTTATCCGTGGATGTGATGATGCCGCTTCTTTTTTATGACGGAAAAGAGGACGGAAGGGGATGGATGGAAAATCTCCTCGCGGCAGTGCGGGATCAGATACCGGCGCTTCGGGAGGGAAGCACGGCAGAGAATACGCTGTCTGCCGGGACAGAAGCAGCGGAAACGGATACGGCGAAGCAGGATTCGAATCCGGGACCGGGAGCAGAAAGAGGGCAGACAGAATCGAAGGAGCAGGGAACTGAGGAAGATCAAAAGGATGGAACTCAAAAAGATGAAACTCAAAAAGATGGAATGGAAATCACGGAGCCGGAGCAGACGGAAACAGGAATCACAGAACCGGCAGCCGGAGAGTCGGCATCAACGGCAGAACCCGAAGCGCCGCAGTCTGTCCCGGAGGAGACCATCGAAACCGGCGGCGCACCGCGTGAGATTCTCTACCCGGAGGCCGACACGATTCAGGAGACAATTTCCCCTGACCTTCTTGCTGACCAGCAGGCGCTCCTGAACCGCTTCTTCGTTGTCGATCCCAACACTTCGGTCCTGTCGGGCGAGATCGACGGCAGCACCCTGCTCGGAAAAGACCTGACCCTGCCGGAAAATGCCGAAGGCCCGCAGATTCTGATCTATCATACCCATTCGCAGGAAACCTTCGCCGATTCCCGGCCGGGAGAAAGAGCGGACACGGTAATCGGCCTCGGTGATGATCTGCAGGAGCTTCTGGAAAAGCAGTACGGATACGAAGTGCTTCATATTACAGAGGCATTTGACATGAAAGAAGGCTGTCTCGAGCGGAGCCGCGCCTACAACTACGCGGAGCCGGTCATCGCAGCGGCGCTGGAAGAACACCCGTCCATTCAGGTCGTGATCGACCTGCACCGGGACGGGGTCAATGGTTCAAAACGTCTTGTGACAGAAATCAACGGAAAGCCGACCGCGCAGATCATGTTTTTCAACGGCCTTTCCCGCACGAAAGAAAGCGGCGAACTGACAAGCCTGCCCAATCCGTATCAGGCGGAAAACCTTGCATTTTCCTTTCAGATGGAGTATGAGGCAGAACAGTATTATCCCGGCTTTTCACGCTGTATCTATTTGAAAGGCTACCGCTACAACCTCCATCTCCGCCCGAGATCTGTTCTTCTCGAGGTTGGTGCGCAGACGAATACGGTCGAGGAGGTGAAAAATGCAATGGGGCCGTTTTCGGATATCCTGCATAAAGTTCTGTCGGGCAAAAGTCCGGCATCAGGCGGATAAATTTATCTTGCTTTTTTGAGTGGAATTTCGTATCATACAAAATAGACAGATTGCGGGAGTGCGAAATATGGAGCAATCTGGTATCGTAGGGAAAAAGCAGGAGGAAAAAACTTGTCAGGAATAGATCAGAGTAAAATTCGTAATTTTTGTATTATTGCCCATATCGACCATGGAAAATCAACCCTTGCGGACCGTATTATTCAGAAAACAGGCCTTTTGACCGAGCGTGAGATGCAGGATCAGGTGCTGGACAATATGGATCTGGAGCGTGAGCGCGGCATCACGATCAAGGCACAGGCAGTCCGTACCGTATACAAAGCGGCAGACGGCGAGGAGTACATTTTAAACATGATTGACACCCCGGGCCATGTTGACTTCAACTATGAGGTTTCCCGAAGCCTTGCCGCATGCGACGGCGCGCTGCTCGTTGTCGATGCATCGCAGGGTATCGAGGCGCAGACCCTTGCCAACGTCTACCTCGCCCTTGACCATGACCTGGATGTGTTCCCGGTCATCAACAAAGTAGACCTTCCAAGCGCCGAGCCGGACCGTGTAATTGCAGAGATCGAGGATGTCATCGGACTGGAAGCGCAGGATGCTCCGCGGATTTCCGCAAAAACCGGCCTGAACGTGGACGAGGTGCTCGAGCAGATCGTACAGAAAATTCCGGCACCGGAAGGTGATCCGACGGAACCGTTAAAAGCACTGATTTTCGACTCCGTCTACGATGCATACCGCGGCGTCATCATTTCCTGCCGTGTGATGGAAGGAAGCGTGAAAAAAGGAACGAGAATCCGCATGATGGCGACAGGCGCTGTCGAGGAAGTTGTCGAGGTCGGCTACTTCGGCGCAGGCCGTCTGATCCCGTGCGACGAGCTCTCCGCCGGAATGGTAGGCTATATCACCGCCAGCATCAAAAACGTGCGCGACACCCGCGTGGGTGATACCGTGACCGATGCCGACCGTCCGTGTGCAGAAGCACTGCCGGGCTACAAAAAAGTCAACCCGATGGTATACTGCGGCATGTACCCGGCCGACGGCGCACAGTACGGCGATCTGCGCGACGCGCTGGAAAAACTGCAGTTAAACGATGCATCCCTCTTCTACGAGCCGGAGACATCGGCAGCACTCGGCTTTGGCTTCCGCTGCGGTTTCCTTGGACTGCTTCACCTGGAAATTATTCAGGAGCGCCTGGAGCGTGAGTACAATCTGGATCTCGTGACGACCGCACCGAGCGTTATCTATAAGGTTCACAAAACCGACGGAACCGTCATTGACCTGACCAACCCGTCGAATCTGCCGGATCCGTCCGAGATTGATTATATGGAAGAGCCGCTGGTAAAAGCAGAGATTATGGTGACGACCGACTACATCGGACCGATCATGGAGCTCTGCCAGCAGAGACGAGGCCAGTATCAGGGAATGGAATACATGGAGACGACGCGTGCGATGCTTCATTACCATCTCCCGCTGAATGAGATTATCTACGATTTCTTTGATGCCTTAAAATCCCGCTCCAAAGGTTACGCGTCATTCGACTACGAGCTGCTCGGCTATGAGAGAAGCGAGCTTGTAAAACTCGATATCCTCGTCAATAAAGAAGAAGTGGATGCGCTGTCCTTCATCGTATTCGAGGGATCTGCCTACGAGCGCGGAAGAAAGATGTGCGAGAAGCTCAAAGAAGAGATTCCGCGGCAGCTCTTCGAAATCCCGATCCAGGCGGCTGTCGGATCGAAGATTATCGCCAGAGAAACCGTCCGCGCGATGCGCAAAGACGTCCTCGCCAAGTGCTACGGCGGCGATATTTCCCGAAAGAAGAAGCTGCTGGAGAAGCAGAAGGAAGGTAAGAAGCGGATGCGCCAGGTAGGAAACGTGGAGATTCCGCAGAAAGCATTTATGAGCGTGCTGAAACTGGATGAAAATTAAGAGATAAAAATGAGACCGGCCTGTCGGCGCCGCCTGCTGTTGCGGGAGCGCAGGGGCCGGTCTTTCGATCGTACGGAGGAAAAGCAGAATGAATAAAAAAAGAAAACCACTGGAACTCTATGTGCATATCCCGTTCTGCATCCGGAAATGTGCCTACTGT
>OHRB01000935.1_pt1 | contig 12836 bp, 8 predicted proteins | sample 1578381 | NCBI WGS metagenome assembly OHRB01 (sample SAMEA3879566, study PRJEB24766) | human gut metagenome | biome: human-associated habitat; feature: feces | place: USA | collected 1985/1987
GTTTGTTTGTTTCCTTTTATATGGATGATATCCACTTCTTTTAAAGAAACATCCGATATCTATAAAATGCCGCCGTCATTGCTGCCAGCGAATCCGACGCTGGAGAATTTCATCGAGGGATGGAAGGGTGCAGATTTTGGTATGTTCTTCCAGAACTCAGCAGTCGTAACATTTTTGGCTACGATAGGGACTGTATTTTCTTCCTCAGTATGGTTTTGCGAGATTTAAATCCAGATTATCACCGGTCTTATTCATGATTCTTCTTGGAACCATGATGTTGCCTTCCCAGGTGACTCTGATTCCACAGTATCTGCTGTATTATAAACTGGGAATGGTTGATACATTCTGGCCGTTGATTATTCCAAGTTGGCTGGGAGGGGGAGCTTTTAACATTTTCCTTTTTATTCAGTTCTTTAGAACGCTTCCGAAGGAATTGGATGAAGCGGCTAAGATTGATGGGGCGAATTCCTGGCAGGTATTTACGAAGATATTGCTGCCAGCGGTAAAACCGGTCATGCTGGCTGTACTGGTAATGGCACTGGTATATAACTGGAATGATTTCTTTAATCCATTGATCTATCTGAATTCATCTGAGAAATTCACGATAGCAGTGGGTCTGCAGTTCTTTAAGGGATCACAGGGAAATGTACAGATTGGACAGATGATGGCAATGGCACTGGTATCTTTGACACCGGTACTGTTTGTATTTGCAACCTGTCAGAAATACTTTATACAGGGTATTAAAATGTCAGGCTTGAAAGGATGATGTTACAGAAATGCCAATGAAAAAGACTATAGAGATTAAAAAAGATGAAAAGGGTTTTGGAACACTTTATGTAAATGATGAACCTTTTTTAATTCTTGGAGGTGAGCTTCATAACTCGAGTTCCAGTAATCTACAGTATATGGAAAAGCAAGTATGGCCCAGATTAAAAGAACTAAATCTAAACACAGTTCTTCTTCCTGTAGCATGGGAAAATATAGAAAAAGAAGAGGGAGTTTATGATTTTTCTTTGTTAGAAGAACTGATTTTCCAGGCGAGACGAGAAAAAATGAAGTTGATACTACTGTGGTTTGGCCTTTGGAAAAATGGAGAAAGTACTTATGTTCCAGGTTGGGTAAAAAGAGATAGCGGGAGATTTTTCAGAGCAAGATATAAAGGGGGAGAATTGTCTCAGACGATATCACCTCTTTGTAAAAATGCAGTAAAAGCGGATGCAAGAGCATTTACGGTTTTTATGAAAAAATTGAAAGATATTGATGCAGAATCACAGACAGTTCTCATGGTACAAGTGGAAAATGAAATTGGTTTTTTGAAATCAGATAGAGATTATTCAAAAGAAGCAGAGAAGCAATTTAGGAGTAATATCCCAGAAGAACTGGAAAAAATATATGGTATATCAGGGACATGGAGTGAAGTGTTTCAGTCGGATGCAGCAGAGATGTTTATGGCATGGAATTATGCACAGGCAGTAGAATACATAGCAGCAGCAGGAAAAAGGGCATATGAACTTCCGATGTATGTGAATGCCTGGCTGAATCAGTTTCCGGATAGACCTGGAAATTACCCATCAGGAGGACCTATAGCGAGAAATAAAAAAATATGGAGAAATATTGCAAAAAGCATAGATGTTTTTGCTCCGGATATATACCTTTCTGATTTTGAAGGGGTATGTAAAGAATATGCAACGGAAGGGAATCCATTGTTTATACCTGAGGCAAGGCGAGATCCGGTAACAGCTAGCAATGCTTTTTATGCTTTTGGGAAATATGGGGCAATTGGTTTTTCGCCTTTTGGGATAGAAGGACTTATGGAAGATACACGCCAAAAACAGGATAAAGAGCTTCTTGAACAACTTCAAATAGATGTACTGGCCTTCACAAGCATAGAAACAGGAAAATACCTCAAAGAAACATATAAAATTTTGAAAAATATGCAAAAATTATATTTTCGATTTAAAGGAACAGAAAATATACATGCATTTATGTGTAGAAATGAGCATGAAAGAGGTACGATTGTTTCTTTGTCTGGCTGCGATTTGGAACTGACTTACAGACCAAAAGGAAATGAAAGGCCAGGGTGTGCAGGGATGATTATAGAAGAAAATGAAAGTGAATTTTGGGCTGTAGGATATAATACTGACATTAGACTTTTGCCGAAAAAAAGTAGTCATGACTGTATTACCATTATATGTCTCGAGGAAGGTTTTTTTGATAATGGAAAATGGAGTTCTGGACGTGTGCTGAACGGGGATGAAAGAAGTATGTCTGGATTTGGACAATATGCAGAAGTACGCCATTATATTTATTGTAAAGAAACTACAGATGAGAAGGAGGGTTAGTAGTGGAAATCGGAGAATTAAAAAAACTATTTGACGATATGACAATAGAAGAAAAAGCTGGTCAATTGTTTCAGACGGTTGGTGCTATGTATGATGATGAGGCCGTAATATCAGGTCCTATGCAGGAAATGGGAATTACAGAGAAAGATATTCAGCTTGCTGGAACTGTGTTAGGTACTATGGGGGCGGAAAAGATAAAGAGGATTCAAAAAAAATATATGGAAGCTCATCCACACCATATTCCACTTGTATTTATGTTGGATATTATTAATGGGTATAAAACAGTATATCCAATTCCATTAGCTCAGGGAGCAACTTTTCAGCCGGATCTTGTGAAAGAATGTGCGGCTATGGCGGCAAAAGAGGGCGCTGCAGATGGACTTCATATAACATTTTCACCTATGGTAGACTTGGTAAGGGATGCTAGATGGGGCAGGGTAATGGAATCCACTGGAGAAGATGTATATTTGAACGGATTATATGCAAGGGCAATGGTGGAAGGATATCAAGGTGCAGACATCAGTGGCGGGGAGAAACTGGGGGCTTGCGTAAAGCATTTTGCTGGGTATGGCGGTGCAGAAGCAGGAAGAGACTATAATACAGTGGAAGTATCAGAAAGGACTTTTCGTGATTTTTATCTTCCAGCATATAAAGAGGCTGTGGAGGCGGGAAGTGCGTTAGTGATGACGTCTTTTAATACGATTAATGGAATTCCTGCAAGTGTAAATAAGTGGCTTATGAGGGATATCCTCAGAGAAGAGATGGGGTTTGATGGTGTATTGATTTCTGATTTTGGTGCCATTGGGGAGTGTGTAAACCATGGGGCAGCAGAAGACAGGGCAGATGCAACAAAAAAGGCTCTTGAGGCAGGAGTAGACATTGATATGATGTCAGGTACTTATCCGGAAAATATACCTGCACTTTTAAAAGACAAAAGTATTAGTGTGGAACTAATTGAAGAATGTGCGTGGCGTATTATGAAGTTGAAAAATGACCTTGGGCTTTTTGAAAATCCATATAAGGGTGCTGATGAAATTAAGGCTAAAGCTTGCATACTTAGTGAAGCACACAGAGAATTGGCTCAAAAAACAGCAGAAAATTCTTTTGTTCTATTAAAGAATAAAGATAATATTCTGCCATTGGATAAAAAGAAGATATATGTTGGGAGGATGGTCTTTTACAGGAAATCCGGAGGATGTAATAACAATAAAAAATGCGGCGGAAGAGAAACTTGCAGATTATGAAATTGTTTATGCTCAGGGATGCCCAATTCTTTCCGAAGATGTAAAATTAGAAGGGTTTGCAAATTATACAGAAGAAAAATTCTCACAGGAAGATTGTGAAAAAATGAAGGAAGAAGCACTGCGGGCGGCTAAAGAAGCAGATGTGGTTGTATTGGCTATAGGAGAACATTTTCTGCAGTCGGGCGAAGCTACCAGTAAAGGAATTATAGAAATTCCTAAGATTCAGCAGGAATTATTTGAGGCACTTTCGGAGGTGAATTCTGAAATTGCCGTAGTATTATTTAATGGAAGACCATTAGATATTCGCATATTGGAAGAAAGAGCGAAGGCAATATTGGAAGTCTGGATGCCCGGAACTATGGGAGGAGCTGCTATTGTGGAAGTATTAAGAGGTGCAGTTTCGCCTGCAGGAAAGCTGCCAATGAGCTTTCCATATTTCCTACCGGACGTAGACATCATCCTGGAAAAGATAAGGATCGCTATGTCTCGAAATATCTGGATATGCCGAATAAACCACTGTATTCTTTTGGATATGGCCTTACATATACCCAATTTGAAATATCAGATTTAGAGCTAAGTAAAACGGTTATGAAGCCGGGTGAATCTGTTACGGTATCTGTAAAAGTAAAAAATACCGGTGACAGAGAAGGTACAGAAACTTTGCAGCTTTATATTCATGACATTGCAGGAAGTGTAGTGCGCCCTGTAAAACAGCTGAAGGGTTTTGAAAGAGTAATATTAAATGCCGGAGAAGAAAAAGAAGTGTGCTTTACAGTGGACGAAAAAATGCTTCGCTTCCTAAGAGCGGACAATACATTTGGAAGTGAACCGGGAAAATTTGAGGTGTTTATCGGAAATAGCAGTGAAGTGGAAGAATGTAAAGTATTTGAATTATTGAAAGGTTAAAAAGAGGTGTATTATGCAATACAGAAATCCTATTATTTCCGGTTATAATCCGGATCCATCTATATGCAGAGTTGGAGAAGATTATTATATTGTGAACTCATCTTTTGAGTATTTTCCGGGAGTGCCGGTTTATCACAGCAAAAATTTAGTGAATTGGGAATTGGAAGGATATTGTCTGACGGATGAAGAACAGCTTCCGTTGGAAGAGAGCAGACCTTCAGGGGGAATTTTTGCACCAACGATTCGTTATCATGACGGAACATTTTTTATGATAACAACAAATGTTACATCAAAGGGAAACTTCATCGTACATACAAAAGATATGAAGTCAGGATGGTCAAAACCGGCATGGGTAGATCAGGGAGGAATAGATCCGTCGTTATTGTTTGATGGTGATAAAGTATATTTTGTATCTACAACTTCAGATGAACAGGGGGCTGGTATATTTTTATGTGAGGTAAATCCTTTTACAGGAGAAAAATTGACGGAGAGTGTGTGTATTAACCGTGGATGCGGTGGAAGATATCCAGAAGGACCGCATTTATATAAATGGTTTGGAAAATATTACCTTATGTTGGCGGAAGGCGGCACGGAATATGGACATATGGAGACAATGCAAAGAGCAGATAGTCCTTATGGTCCTTATGAACCATGTCCACATAATCCGATTTTATCTCACAAGGAAGACATGCGAGAGGAGATTTATTGTACAGGCCATGCAGACATAATGGAAGATCACAATGGAAATTGGTGGTTGGTGTGTCTGGCAGTGAGAACCTGTTCAGATGAAAATAGGAGGGTATTGCTTCATAATCTTGGAAGAGAAACATTTCTTACACCTGTCGTTTGGACAGAGGCTGGCTGGCCGGTTGTAGGAAATCATGGTTTGATTTCAACTGTTATGGATGGTCCGCTTCCGGGTGGAGAAGTGCAACCGGTAAATAGAAATTTCCATGATAATTTTTCGGATGGTAAATTTAAACTGCAATATAATTTTCTGAGAAATCCCGAAATGAAGAATTATAAATTGTATCCGGAAGAGAAGATGTTATGCCTGGAAGGTACAAAGGTAACTTTAAATGAAACTAAGAGCCCTACATGGATTGGAATTCGACAAAAGGGGTTTTATACTGAAACTGTAGTAAAAGTTTCAGCAGAAGATGTGCAAGGAATGAGAGCTGGATTGACAGCATTTTATAATGATTCTTATCATTATGAAATATATCTGACAAGGGAACAGGAAAAGTATAAAGTCTGTCTTGCAAAGCATATTCATGACATTTTTGTGGTTACAGCAAGTGCGGAAATTCCAAGAGGAGAAAATATTACGCTTAGGCTTGAAACAGATAAAACTTATTATACATTTTCATATAGTCTGGATGGAGAAAATTTCCAGATGCTAGGAACAGGATTAACGGTAGGACTCTGTACAGAGAGCACGAAAACCATGACGTTTACGGGAACATATATTGGTCTGTTTGCAGAGAATGGACGTGGTACCTTCCAGGAATTTAATGTGAAGGTATTGGATGAATAATTAAAAATAAAAACACAGCGTCGATTGTTAAGAAACAGTCGATGCTGTGTTTTAGTTTATAGAAGATTACTTGTTTAAGAGTCTTTCCATTTCCCTGGCAGATAAGTAAGTGTATTTCGTATCATCTCTTTCAGAAGAAGATCGCCTTCCTTCTCTGTAATTCTGCTATAGAGCGTCATGGATTTTGGTACGGTGACAGTATGGACAGTGATCAAAAGATTTTTATTCGGATGGATTGCGGCCGGAGGTCTGCTGGTAATTGTCAGTTGTGTGAAGTACAGAGAATTTATCATTACGGCATTTTTAAATAATACCTGGGCATGGATCAATGCACTGATGCCTGTGGTGATTATTCTGGTTGGGATAAGATATATGATCAGGGCAGTATTGAAATAAAGGGGGGATGCCATTTATAAAAAAACAGTAAATTCGTCCACTTAGGACTAGCCGCCGCGGCTGTAGATTGATACAATAAAAGAAATAGGAAATATCGATTTTTTGCATAGGAGGAACACGGCGGCATGGCGGGATATGTGAGTCTTCAGGATGTAACAAAGACCTATCAAATGGGTGAGATTACCATCAAGGCTGCGGATGGAATCAGTTTTGATGTGGAAAAGGGTGAGTTTGTGATTGTTGTTGGACCGAGCGGTGCGGGTAAGACGACGGTGCTGAATATTTTAGGCGGAATGGACACAGCGACTTCCGGAAAGGTGCTGGTGGACGGCGCGGAAATCAGCAAATACCGCGGCAAGAAGCTGATCCAGTACCGGCGGGAGGATATTGGATTTGTTTTTCAGTTTTATAATCTGATGCAGAACCTGACGGCGCTCGAGAATGTGGAGCTGGCGATGCAGATTTGTAAGCATCCGCTGGATGCGTCGGAGGTGCTTGAGGAGGTTGGGCTGGAAGAGAGAATGAATAACTTCCCGGCGCAGCTTTCGGGCGGAGAGCAGCAGCGTGTGGCGATTGCGCGTGCGCTGGCGAAGAATCCGAAACTGCTGCTCTGCGATGAGCCGACCGGCGCGCTCGATTATGTGACGGGAAAAGCGATCTTAAAGCTGCTGCAGGATACCTGCCGGGAGAAGGGGATGACGGTCATTGTCATCACTCACAACTCGGCGCTGACACCGATGGCGGACCGCGTGATTAAAATCCGAAACGGAAAAGTGGCGGGCATGAAAACAAATGAGAACCCGATGCCGGTGGAAGAGATAGAATGGTAGGTGGACGATGAGAGCATTTCGAAAAGACTTTATCCGGGAAATCACAAAGAACAAGGGGCGGTTTCTGTCAGTCTTTTTCATCGTGCTTCTTGGCGCGGCGTTTTTCTCGGGCATTCGGTCGGCGGAAGGAGATATGAAGGTTTCGGCGGACCGGTATTATGATGAAGTAAATTATATGGATTTGAAAGTCCTTGGAACGCTGGGGCTGACAGACGATGATCTGGCGGATATCGCGAAGACGGATGGCGTGAAAGCGGTCTACGGCGGAAAAACGGTGGAAGTGCTGCATGACATCGGCGAGAGCGAGCAGGTTGTGAAGCTGATTGCGCTGACGGACGGTGTGAATGAGCCGCGCGTGGTCGAGGGACGGATGCCGGAGAAAGAGGATGAAATTCTTGTTGATACGCAGTTTCTAAAAAGTTCCGGCTGTGAGATCGGAGATCAGGTAACGTTCACTTCCGGAACGGAGGATCCGCTCTCAGATTCGCTGACCGGGGACACGTTTACGATTGTTGGTTCGGCGACACTCCCTTATTATATGGATCTGAACCGGGGAACGGGCTCGATTGGAAACGGAAGCATCAACAGTTTTGCACTGCTGCTTCCGGAGACATTTACCTCGGATCTCTATACAGAGATTTACGTCCAGGCGGACGGCGCACAGGAAGAGGCGAGCTACAGCGATGCGTATGATGAGACGGTGAAAGCTGTACAGACGAAGATTGAAGCGCTCGAGGATGCGGCGTGCGACCGGCGGTATACGGCAGTCAAAACCGAAGGACAGGAAAAGATTGATGATGCAAAACAGCAGGTCGCTGATGCAGAGCAGAAATTAGCGGACGCAAAAACAGAGCTGGATGACGGTGCACAGCAGCTTGCTGACGCGAAAGTGACGATTGCGGACAAAGAGCAGGAACTTCTCGACGGCGAACAGACGTTAAAGGAAAAAGAACAGGAGCTTCTTGACGGAAAGCAGACGATTGCTGAGAAAGAACAGGAACTCCTTGACGGAAAACAGACCATTGCAGACAAAGAGCAGGAACTTCTCAGTGCGAAAGCAACCATCGCCGATAAAGAGCAGGAACTGGCATCCGGCAAGGCAACGCTGAAAGACAAAGAGGCGGAACTTGCGAGCGGAAAAGCGACGCTGGAAGCAAAGGCGGCAGAGCTGGAAAGCGGAAAAGCGGAGCTGAATCAGAAAGCCGATGAACTTGCAAGTGGAAAAACCACACTTGAGGCAAAAGCGAAAGAACTTTCCGACGGAAAAGCACAGCTTGCAGAGAAAGAAACAGAACTGGCATCCGGCAAAAAAGAGTTAGAGGAAAAAATGACGCAGCTTTCGGCGGCAAAAACCGAACTGACTCGGAAGCAGACAGAGCTGAATACTGCAAAAGAGCAGCTTTCCGAAAAAGAAACGGAATTGAATATTGCAAAGGAGCAGCTTTCCGCTGCACGCGAGGAACTGGACAACAAGAAAGCAGAAACCGCTGCAGGACGCACACAGTATGAAGCGCAGAAGGCAGCGTATGAAGAACAGAAGAGTCAGTATAAGACAGCCAAGGATCAGTTAGCCCAGATTTCCAGTCAGCTTCCGATGGTGGAGGCTGCGCAGACAGAAGTGACTGGTCAGATCGAGGTGATTGAGGCTCAGCTTGACGGACTGACGGAGGAAGATGAAGCATATGTATCTCTGTTGGAACAGAAAACTGCACTGGAAGCAAAGCAGACAGAGTTAGCACAGCAGCTTTTCACGATGCAGGAGCAGAAAACATTTCTGGAACAAAACATCGCAGCGTTTGAAGCAGCAAGCGCTGATGCGGAAGCCCGGCTTGCGGCTGCAGAAGCTCAGATTACCGACGCAGAAAGTCAGCTTGCCGCTGCAGATGCACAATTAACAGAAAAAGAGCAGGAATGCACCGCAGGCGAGGCACAGATTGCTTCTGCAAAAGAAGAACTGGAAAGCGGCGAAGCTCAGATTACAGAGGCTCTTGCCCAGCTTCAGGATGGAGAAGCACAGGCAGAAGCTTATCAGAAACAGATTGAGGATGGCGAAGCCCAGCTTGCATCCGCCAAAGCAGCGATTGCCGACGGAGAAGCTCAGATTGAGACGAACCGCAGTAAATTAAAAGACGGAGAAACTCAGCTTGCGGCTGCCAGAGCCCAGCTTGCTGATGGGGAACAGCAGATTGCATCGTACCGACAGACGATTCAGTCGGGTGAGGCCCAGCTTGCCGCTGCAAAGCAGACAATTTCCAGTGGAGAAAGTCAGCTCGCCGACGCGAAACAGACGATCGCCGACGGTGAAACCCAGTTAGCAGAAGCAAAGCAGACGATCGCCGATGGAGAAAGTCAGCTTGCAGAAGCAAAGCAGACGATTGCCGACGGTGAAACCCAGCTTGCTGACGCGAAACAGGAAATCGCCGACGGAAAAATCTCCCTTGCGGATGCGAAACAGGAAATTGCCGATAAAGAAAAGGAACTTGAGGACGGCAAAGCCGAATATGAAAAAGCAAAAGCCGACGCCGAACCAGAAATCGCGGATGCGAAGCAGGAAATTGCGGACGGTGAGAAAACACTCGCAGACCTGAAAAAACCAACGTGGTACGTCTGGGGACGGGATAAGGTAACGTCAACTGAGAGCTTCGGTCAGGATGCCGGCCGTATCTCGAATATCGGAAAATTCTTCCCGGTTATCTTCTTCCTCGTGGCTGCTCTCGTCAGCCTGACGACGATGACACGAATGATCGAGGAACAGCGTCAGCAGATCGGAACGTTAAAAGCCCTCGGCTATTCCGACGGCGTGATCGCCTTTAAATATTTCGCATACGCGATGCTCTCCACCGTATCTGGCGCTCTCGCGGGTGTGGTGGTTGGAGAAAAAATCCTGCCCTGGGTTATTATGAATGCCTACGGCATGCTGTATACCGGACTCCCGTATTACATGACCCCGCTGAACTGGGAGCAGGGAGGCCTTGCGATTCTGGCGAGTGCAGCCTGCACCGGCGTGGCGACGATCGCGGCATGCTACAAAGAACTCGCCGCAGGTCCGGCAGAGCTGATGCGGCCGGAAGCACCGAAAAACGGCAAACGGATTTTCCTGGAACGCATCGGCGTACTCTGGAAACATCTGAACTTTACGCAGAAATCAACCGTGCGGAATCTGGTGCGGTATAAAAAACGATTCTTCATGACCGTTATTGGAATCGGCGGATGCATGGGTCTGATCCTCGTCGGTTTCGGCCTTCAGGATTCCATCACCGCGATTGCGAAAAACCAGTTCGTCAGCCTCTTCACCTATCAGGCGAATGCTGTGCTGAATTCAGATGTGGATGAATCCGAAAAAGAAGCATTGCAGACCGATCTGGAAAACTACAGCGGCATCGATGAGCTGCTGGAAATGTACTGCCAGAACATCGAACTGCAGACCGACAAAAAGACCGTGGATGCAGTGCTTGAAGTGCCGAAAGAACTGACGAATTTCAATGACTTCTATGCCTTCCGAGACCGGAAAAGCGGAGAAGTTTACGAATTCCCGACCGACGGCGGCGCAGCCATCAGCGAAAAGACAGCAACGATGCTCGGCGTAAAAGCAGGCGACACGGTTCAGCTGAAAAAAGGCGATGATATTGTGGACGTAAAGATTTCGATCATCGTCGAAAACTACGTGCGCCATTACCTGTATCTGGCCCCGGATCTCTACGAGGAGCTGTTCGGCGGAGCGCCGGATTACAACCAGCTTCTGATGAAATATCAGGACATGTCGGGCAATTATGAGACAGCACTCGGAGAAAAAATCATGACGTACGACGGTGTAGCGGCAATCTCGTTCACATCCGACCTGATTGATCAGATTGACAACATGCTTCGTTCCCTCGACATCGTCATCGTGGTGCTGATCGTATCGGCGGGCCTGCTGGCGTTTGTGGTGCTGTACAACCTGAACAACATCAACATCACCGAACGACAGAGAGAGCTGGCAACGCTGAAAGTGCTCGGCTTCTTCGACGGCGAGGTGGCATCGTACGTGTACCGGGAAAACATGGTGCTGACACTGTTCGGCGTTATCGCGGGCATGGGAATTGGAACGTTTTTACATCATTGCGTAATTCAGACCGTCGAGGTCGATATGATGATGTTCGGACGAAACGTGTTCCCGCGGAGCTACGGCTGGAGCGCCCTGATTACCCTGGCGTTTGCCCTGTTCGTCAACTTTATGATGTTCTACCGGTTAAGAAAAATTGATATGATTGAATCGCTGAAAAGCGTGGAGTAAACAACAGAAAAAGGCCGTCCGCGGTGATGCAGAGAATCTGCAGAAACCGTGGGTGGTTTTTTCATTTTGAAAGTGAAATATGAGCCGGAATGCTTGTTTTTTCAGACATTTCGTTGTATAAAAAAGATAAGGGTTTTTATCAGAACAGAATCAAAAAACAAAGAGTAAAGGGGATTTTTACAAATGGGAACAACAGAAACGAAAAAAATGAGAGTCGGCGTTGTCGGCTGCGGAGCGATCAGTGATATTTATCTGACGAACATGATTCATAACTTTGAGAATCTTGAGGTAGCAGCATGCTGCGCAGGCCATCTTGAACATGCGAAAAAGAAAGCAGAGCAGTATGGCATCAAGGGCTGTACCTACGAGGAAATTCTGGCAGATCCGTCGATTGAAATGGTAGTCATTCTGACACCGGCACCGACCCACGAGGGGCTGATCCGTCAGGCACTGGAAGCCGGAAAACACGTTTACACTGAAAAAACAATGACCCTCGCACCGGAAACGGCAGCGAAACTGATCGAGCTGGCAGAGGAGAAACATCTCTATCTCGGTTCCGCACCGGACACCTTCCTTGGATCGGCACTGCAGACCGCAAGAAAAGCGATCGACGACGGGCTGATCGGCGAGGTGACATCTTTCGAAGCATGCGCAAACCGCGATCTTGATTTGCTGGCGAGCATCTTCCGTTTTCTGCGGATGCCGGGCGGCGGTATCTGCTACGATTTCGGTGTTTATTATCTGACCGCCATCGTCAGCCTTTTCGGCCCGGTGGACCGTGTCGTTTCCTCCGTGCGCAACCTTGCGCCGAAGCGCGTCAATGTCGTCCCGGACAGCCCGGAATACGGCCAGGAATTTGACTACAGCAACGAGAGCCAGGCTTTCACGATTCTGGAAATGAAAAACGGCGTGACCGGCACATTCTGTGTCAATGGCGACAGCACCATCAACGATCAGGCGGTATTCACAATTTACGGCAAAAAAGGTATTTTAAAGCTGGTGGACCCGAACAATTTCGGCGGCGATATCGTCTACATTCCGGGCGTGAAGGACTGGACACAGCAGGCAGTTCCGGAAGTGCTGGATTATGGCTTTGCCTACAGCGAAAACAGCCGCGGCCTCGGTCCGTCCGAGATGGCAGAAGCAATTGCAGAGGGCAGACTAAACCGTGCGAATGCCAAAATGGCATATCACGTACTCGATACGATCGATCAGATTATGAAGAGTGCGGAAACGGGTGCATTTGAGAAGGTTCCATCCACCTGCGAAAGACCGGAGGCCATGCCGAATTCATAGCCTATTTCTGAT
>OHRB01000964.1_pt1 | contig 12473 bp, 8 predicted proteins | sample 1578381 | NCBI WGS metagenome assembly OHRB01 (sample SAMEA3879566, study PRJEB24766) | human gut metagenome | biome: human-associated habitat; feature: feces | place: USA | collected 1985/1987
ACAAAAGTTCCCTGGTTTGCAACAAATCCGGATCTGCGTTGTCCGATTGACTTCGGGATGGTACCGGACTGTGGTTCCATCTGTCGGATGATCACAGCGTCCGTTGGCAGAGAACCGGAATACATCGGCAAACCGGCCCCCGGAATGGTATACGCCTGTCTGGAAGAAACAGGATGCACTCCGAAACAGACCTTGCTCATCGGCGACAGAATCTACACAGACATGGAATGCGGAAAACGCGCAGGAGTTGACAGTTGTCTGGTACTGACAGGAGAGGCCAGTGCAGAAGAATGGAAAAACGGCTTCCGGTGTCAGTCATTAGGAAAGCTTGCCGGATATTTTTCGTAAAAATATCTATTGTAAAAGCAGGAGAGGAAAGGAAATTAAATGTCGGAAATCATATTAAGAGACATCTGCAAAAGCTACGAAAACGGCTTTCAGGCAGTCAAAAATTTTAACCTGGAAATAGAAAAAGGTGAGCTGGTCGTATTTGTTGGCCCGTCCGGATGCGGAAAATCTACTACGCTCCGAATGATCGCCGGACTGGAAGACATTAGCGACGGCGAATTATGGATCGGGGACAAACTGGTCAACTATCTGGAGCCAAAAGAACGTGACCTGGCAATGGTTTTCCAGAGCTACGCGCTCTATCCACAGATGAATATTTATGATAACATCGCTTTTTCTTTGCAGGTAAGAAAAGTGCCGAAAAAAGAAATTGATAAAAGAGTTCACCATGTAGCAGAACTTCTGGGGCTGGAAAATCTGCTGAAACAAAGACCAAAGAATCTTTCAGGTGGTCAGCGTCAGCGAGTAGCCATTGGAAATGCTATCATCCGTGAGCCGAAAGTACTCCTCATGGATGAGCCATTATCCAATCTGGATGCCAAACTTCGTACCCAGATGAGAGTAGAACTTGCGGGTATTCACAAAGCACTTGGGAACACCATTATTTACGTCACTCATGATCAGACAGAAGCAATGACTCTGGGAGACAGGATCGTAGTGATGAATCAGGGAGCAGTACAGCAGGCAGATACTCCGCAGAACCTGTATGCTTACCCGGTAAATCGCTTTGTTGCAGGATTCATCGGTTCTCCATCTATGAACTTTATCAAAGGTCTGGCAATGGAGAAGATGGGAATCCCGACATTCTGTACAGAGCAGGACGGAGATATTCCAATCCCTGATTTCCTCTGGAAAATCCTGAAGCGCCAGGGCTATATCGGCAGAAATATTGAACTTGGAATCCGCCCGGAACATTTCCTGGAAAAACCGGCAGGCGCAGATACCAGAGGCGAGTGGAAAATGGAAGTCACAGTCACAGCCAGAGAACTTCTTGGAGCAGAAGTGATTCTCCATTTTAATCACAATGGTCAGGACTGCTGTGCAAAAGTTTCCGGAGACAGCCTGATCGACAAGGGAGACAGCGTGACTCTCTGGATCGATATGGCATATATTTCTGCGTTTGATATGGAAACACAGGAGAATATTACGCTGAAACGTGGAGCGTTTTCATAAATGAAGAGTCTTATCGCTTCTGATATGGCGCTTTTGATTTCTGATACTTGAATGGAAATATAGCAATTGCAGTATTTTATGGAATTGCTATAAGTACAAGATAAATAAGCAAATGGAAGGTGTTTAGGATTATGAAGAAATTAAAAAACACAGGTGCCTACGCATACCTGTTTCCAAGCTTTCTGATCTTTGGAATCTTCTTATTCTACCCGTTTTTTAAGACTTTATACTTAAGTCTTTTTAAAACGAATAAGATGGGACAGGCAAAACTATTCGTAGGACTTGGCAACTACAAAGAATTATTACAGTCATCCTCATTCTGGAACAGTCTGGCAGTTACCCTGATCTTTGTTGTGATCGTAGTTGCAGTCAGTATGATCCTGGGACTTACAACAGCAGTCCTCTGCAACAAAACATTTCCGGGAATCAGTTTTTTCAGTACTGCATATGCACTGCCAATGGCAATCGCATCCAGTTCAGCAGCAATGATCTTCAAGATCATGCTTCATCCATCCGTAGGAATCATCAATAAGATTTTTCATCTGGATATCAACTGGGTCAGTGATCCGAAATACGCACTGATCTGCGTAGCAGTTCTTACTGCATGGCTTAACAGTGGAATCAACTTCCTGTATTTTTCAGCAGGATTAAGTAACATTGATGAAACTATTTATGAACGAGCTTCCGTAGACGGCGCAAGTTCATTCCAGAAATTCTACCGCCTGACACTTCCGGGACTGGCACCAATGATGTTCTACACATTAGTGGTAAACATCATTCAGGCATTCCAGTCATTCGGACAGGTCAAGATTCTGACACAGGGTGGTCCCGGAGAATCCACAAACCTGATCGTGTATTCCATTTACAGAGATGCCTTCTTTAACTATCGTTTCGGAAGTGCAGCAGCCCAGTCAGTGGTACTTTTCCTGATCGTGCTGGTACTTACTCTGGTAATGTTTAAAATTGAGAAAAAAGGAGTGAAATATTAATGTCACAGTTAGGCAGCATCACTGCTGAAAAAGAAAAACAGATGGATCTGGAACGCCAGAGGTTTCAGGAAGTAAAAGCAAAAATGCTGGCGCAGCAGAAATATAAAAGAGCGGCCAGAACTGCCGGACACATTGTCTTAAATATTGTCGTGGCGTTAATTGTTCTTCTGCCTCTTTTATACGCAGTAAGTATTGCATTTATGCCATCCGGTGAACTTTTTACTCTGGATATGAATATCCTGCCCAAACATCCGACATTGGAGAATTTCCGACAGGCACTGCAGAAGGTTCCGCTGGTTCGTTTTGTAGTAAACTCTTTCCTGGTAGCAGGTCTCATCACTTTCGGACAGATCATTTCCTGTTCACTGGCAGCGTTTTCCTTTTCCTTTCTGGATTTCAAAGGAAAAAATGTGCTGTTTATGCTGGTGATGGCAACTATGATGATTCCGGGAGAGGCAACGATTATTTCCAATTACCTGACAGTCAGCGGATGGAACTGGCTGGATTCCTATCAGGTACTGATCGTGCCCTATCTCACATCTGCAATGGGAATCTTCCTGTTCAGACAGTTTTATCTTACATTTCCGATTTCGCTGTATGAATCAGCGAAGATTGACGGCTGCTCCAATCTGCGATTTATCTGGCAGATTCTGATGCCGCTGACAAAATCAGCAATGGGAGCTATGGCAGTGTACACATTTATTAATGCATGGAATATGTACATGTGGCCATTACTTGTGACAGGATCAGACAAGATGCGTACTGTGCAGATCGGTATCGGTATGCTGGACAGCGTAGACTCCCAGTCTATTACATTGATGATCGCAGGCGTAGTGCTGATCATCCTTCCGTCCATTTCCATATTCATTGCAGGACAGAAGCAGCTGATCCGAGGTATGTTCTCAGGTGCCGTAAAAGGCTGAGAAATAGAGAAAACAAAAACAAACAACATGAAAAGAAAGAGGTAAGTTATGAAGCGTAAACTCGCAGTATTATTAACAGCAGCAACAGTATTCAGCGCAATTCTTCCAACTACCTGCATGGCAGCAGAGAAAAAGGCAGACATTCCGGAGGGAACAACGATTTCATTCTGGCACGCAATGGGCGGTGTCAACGGGGAAGCATTGGACTATCTGGTAAATAAATTTAATGAAGAAAATGAATATGGAATTAAAGTGGATTCTCAGTATCAGGGAGAATATGACGATGAGATCAATAAGTTAAAGAGTGCCCAGCTTGGAAATATGGGAGCTGATCTGGTACAGATTTATGATATCGGAACCCGTTTCATGATTGATTCCGGATGGGTGATCCCAATGCAGGACATGATTGACAGCGAAGGATATGATGTATCTGATCTGGAACCAAATATCACAGCTTATTATACAGTAGATGATAAATTATATTCCATGCCATTTAACTCCTCTACACCGATTCTTTATTACAACAAGGATATGTTTGACAAAGCAGGTGTGACCGAGGTACCTACAAGCCTTGAGGGAATCGCAGAGGTTGCAGATGACCTTGTAAACAAAGGCGGTGCGGGAGAAGCATTATCCATGGGAATCTATGGATGGTTTTTCGAAGAGTTTATGTGCAAACAGGGTCTGCCATATGTAGATAACGGAAACGGACGTGAGGCAGCAGCTACAAAGGTTGCATTCGATGAAAACGGAGGTGCACTGAATATTCTTAATGAGTGGAAGAAACTTTATGACGCAGGCTATGCACCAAACGTAGGAAGAGGCGGAGATTCCGGACTTGCAGATTTCTCTTCCGGAAAAGCAGCTATGACATTAGGTTCCACAGCGTCCCTGAAACAGATTCTGCAGGATGTAAACGGTTCCTTTGAAGTAGGTACCGCATACTTCCCATCCATTACAGATGATGACAAAGGTGGTGTATCCATCGGTGGTGCTTCTCTCTGGATGCTTGACAACCAGGATGATGCAAAGAAAGCAGCTACATGGGAATTTGTAAAATATTTGGTATCTGCGGAATCACAGGCATACTGGAATGCACAGACAGGATACTTCCCTGTAACAACAGCAGCACATGACGAGCAGGTATTCAAAGACAACATTGCAAAATACCCACAGTTCCAGACAGCCATTGACCAGCTTCATGATTCTGCACCGGAATATGCAGGTGCACTTCTCAGTGTATTCCCGGAAGCACGTGCGATTGTAGAAACAGAGATTGAGAATATGCTCAACGGAAAAGAATCTGCAGAGGATGCGGTGAGCAAAATGGCTTCTGATATGAACAAATCCATCGAAGATTATAATCTGCTGAATGAATAAAAATATTGATAACAGTACATTGAGAAGTGTTATAATCATTCACAGGAAAAATATTTATACTTAAATGAGGACAGGGGGCTGCGTATGCGGTTCCCTGTTTATGAAGATTTACGGTAATTTCCACAATATGACAGCCTGGCTGTCCGGGTATTTTGCAAAAAAGCGGAGATGGAAAAGGTGAAATATATTATTGGGGGATATTGTAAATGAATTTTATATAAGAGAGGCATATAGAAATGACAGAAACAACAAAGAGAACAACAAAAGTATGGGCACACAGGGGTGCCAGCGGATACAGACCGGAGAACACTCTGGAAGCATTTGAACTTGCCATCAGACAGGGCGCAGACGGAATCGAACTGGATGTACATACTTCCGCAGACGGCGAACTCATCGTTATGCACGACGAAAACGTAGACCGCGTCACAGACGGAACCGGACTGATCAAAGATATGACACTGGCTCAATTGAAAGAATTAAAAGTCAGTACACCCGCAGAACCATCGGGAATTTATCACATTCCAACTCTGGCAGAAGTACTGGAGCTCATGCGCACCACAGACATGATGATAAACATTGAACTAAAGAACAGCATCTGCTTCTATCCGGGAATGGAAGGGAAAATCCTGAAACTGGTAAAAGAAATGAACATGGAAGACCAGCTGATCTATTCCTCCTTTAACCATTACAGCCTGTTACAGTTAAAACAGCTGAATGACCATGTACAGACCGGAATCCTTTTCAGCGACGGATGGGTGAACCCTGCCATGTATGCCAAGAATCTCGGAATCAACGCCGTACACCCTGCAGTTTATCACCTGAAATACCCACAGTTCATGGAAGAAGTCAAACGTGCCGGACTGAAAATGCACGTATGGACTGCCAACAAACCAGAACACATCCAGCTGGTAAAAGACGCAGGTGCAGAAGCAGTCATTACCAATTATCCGGACAGAGCGATTGAGATTATAGAGAAATAAAAAATTCCTGCCTGTTCATATGAAACTGTCATATGTTCAGGCAGGATTCTTTCTTGTATCATTATATAGATATTGTGGATTTTCAGAGTTTTCTGTTGCTATTTGAAAACCATTTCAGAAATTATTTCTGCAGTTTCTTAGCATGCTCAGATTTCGGCTCACAGGTAAGTTCAACACCCAGCTTACGGAATTCCAGGATATCCACCTGAGACAGAAGTACGGAAGTATGAACCTGGCAGCCTTTTAATTTCGGAATCTGCTGCAGGGCTAGCTTCGCATCTTCATTATCTGCGGCACTGATGGAAAGTGCGATCAGAGTCTCATCAGAGTGAAGTCTTGGGTTTTTGCTTCCGAGATATTCTGTTTTGAGTGCCTGAATCGGTCTTAATGCTTCCGGAGAGATAACATGTTTGTCATGATCGATTCCTGCCAGTTCTTTCAGTGCATTCAGAAGCAGTGCTGAGGATGCCCCGAGAAGTTCAGAAGTCTTACCTGTAACAATACGTCCGTCAGGAAGTTCCAGGGCAGCAGCAGGTGCACCCGTTTCTTCTTCGCGTTTCAACGCAGCAGGAACCACCTTGCGTTCTTCGATGGTCACATGAGCCTGTTTCAGCAGAAGCTCAATCTTATAAACTTCTTCTTCGCGGCCTGTTCCGCGAACCAGAGCTTCCATGCTCTTATAATATCTGCGGATGATCTCCTGACGTGCAGCTTCCTTGCAGACTTCATCATCAACGATGCAGTTACCGGCCATATTAACGCCCATATCTGTGGGAGATTTGTAAGGGCACTCGCCCATGATTTTTTCAAACATAGCCTGAAGAACAGGGAAAACTTCAACGTCACGGTTGTAGTTAATAGTAGTCTCACCATATGCTTCCAGATGGAACGGGTCGATCATGTTCACATCATTTAAGTCAGCAGTAGCTGCTTCATATGCCAGATTTACCGGATGCTTCAGCGGGATATTCCAGATTGGGAAAGTTTCAAATTTGGCATATCCTGCCTTGACACCGCGCTTGTATTCATGGTAAAGCTGAGAAAGGCAGGTGGCCATTTTTCCGCTTCCGGGTCCTGGAGCAGTGATGACAACCAGTGGTCTTGTTGTTTCGATATAATCGTTCTTGCCATATCCCTCATCACTTACAATAAAGGAAGTATTATTCGGATAACCCGGGATCAGATAAAGCACGTATACTTTGATTCCAAGCTTCTCCAGACGTTTCTTAAACGCATCTGCGCTTTCCTGTCCGGAATACTGGGTGATGCAGACACTTCCGACATAGAGTCCGCGCTCGGTAAATACTTCCATAAGGCGGAGTACATCTTCATCATAAGTGATACCAAGGTCACCTCTGACTTTATTTTTATCAATATCAGCAGCGCTGATTACAATAACGATCTCTGCCTGATCAGAAAGCTGCATCAGCATACGCAGTTTGCTGTCCGGCTCAAATCCCGGAAGAACTCTGGAAGCATGGTAGTCATCAAAAAGCTTGCCGCCAAATTCCAGATAAAGTTTGTTTCCAAACTGGTTAATACGTTCCCGAATATGTTCGGACTGCATTTTCAGATACTTGTCGTTGTCAAATCCTATCTTCATTTGTTCATTTCCTTTCCTCATCACATTTTTAGTACTGCTCATTTAGAATATCCCGGGACATACAGCGCAAATTTATGCGGTCAGCATAAATTCTGTGTATTGCGGAGTGCATTACCGGGAACGAAGTAAGCAGTAATCAGTTTGTCAATAGTATACTACAAATAAAGCCATTTGTAACAGGTGAATTTGTAAAACTTCATATAAATTTTATAGGGTTTATAGAAAGATATGCACAACCGGACACAATTTTCACAATCTCGCAGTTGATTTATACCCGAATTCTCTTTATAATAAGAACGATAACGTTTAGGAGGAATGAAATGGATAATCATATGGATAACAATCCGAATGGCAATCGTCCTGATAATAATAAAGGTCCGGGCAGACAGGACCCGAACAAGAATCATCAGTCGATACTGGCCTTTCTGGTATGCCTCCTGGTAACTCTGGTATGTTTCGCCATGTTTACCAATATGCTCAAGGATAATTCGAGTGAGATCACTTATGATAAATTTATTGAGATGGTAGATGATGGAGATGTGAAAGAGGTTACGCTTCAGTCAAATACACTGACGATCACGCCGAAACATCAGTCATCAGGATTTTCAGAAGAAGTTTATTATGCCAATCAGATGGAGTCAGTAGATAAGCTGACGGAGAGACTTGAGGGAACAGGAATCAAGTTTGAGTATAAGAAGCCGGATGCAGCAGGGGAAATTATTTCTATGCTGGTCAGTGTGCTTCTGCCAACGATTTTGCTCTTTGTACTTCTGACGGTATTTATGCGCCGCATGAATAAGGGCGGCGGAATGATGGGCGTTGGAAAGAGCCGCGCCAAAGCCTACATTCAGAAAGATACAGGAATTACTTTCAGGGATGTGGCAGGGCAGGATGAGGCCAAGGAATCACTGCAGGAGGTGGTGGATTTCCTGCATAATCCCGGCAAATATACCACCATCGGAGCGAAGCTGCCGAAAGGAGCTTTGCTTGTAGGACCTCCGGGAACCGGTAAAACACTTCTGGCAAAGGCAGTAGCAGGAGAGGCACATGTGCCGTTTTTCTCTCTGTCAGGTTCTGAGTTTGTGGAGATGTTTGTAGGTGTGGGTGCATCACGTGTCCGCGATCTCTTTGAGGAAGCAAAGAAGAATGCACCATGTATCATTTTTATTGATGAGATTGATGCAATCGGAAAGAGCCGAGATTCTCATTATGGTGGCGGCAATGATGAGCGTGAGCAGACCCTGAACCAGCTTCTTGCGGAAATGGACGGATTTGACACTTCAAAGGGACTTCTGATCCTGGCTGCTACTAACCGTCCGGAGGTTCTTGATTCGGCACTTCTTCGTCCGGGACGTTTTGACAGACGTGTCATTGTGGACAGACCGGATCTGAAGGGAAGAATCGAGATCCTGAAGGTTCATGCAAGAAATGTACATCTAGATGAGACTGTTGATTTTGAGAACATTGCACTTGCAACTTCCGGGGCAGTGGGTTCGGATCTGGCTAATATGATCAACGAGGCTGCAATCCTTGCTGTTAAGAGTGGACGCAGTGCAGTATCCCAGAAAGATCTTCTCGAAGCTGTTGAAGTAGTTCTGGTAGGTAAAGAGAAGAAGGACAGGATTCTCAGTGCACAGGAGCGCAGGATCGTATCCTATCATGAGGTAGGACATGCACTGGTAAGCGCCCTGCAGAAAGATGCAGAGCCTGTACAGAAGATTACTATTGTGCCGAGAACAATGGGGGCACTTGGTTATGTAATGCAGACTCCGGAAGAAGAAAAATTCCTGAATACCAAAAAAGAACTTCAGGCAATGTTAGTCGGACTGCTTGCAGGACGTGCGGCAGAAGAAGTAGTGTTTGATACGGTTACAACAGGAGCTTCTAATGATATTGAGAAAGCAACAAGCGTAGCAAGAGCGATGATCACACAGTATGGTATGAGCGAGAAATTCGGATTGATCGGTCTGGAATCTATTCAGAACCGTTATCTGGACGGACGCCCGGTCAGCAACTGTGGACAGCAGACAGCATCAGAGATTGACGAAGAAGTTATGAAGATGTTGAAAGATGCTTACGAAGAGGCAAAACAGCTTCTGAGAAATCACAGACAGGCGCTGGATAAAATTGCTGCATTCCTGATTGAAAAAGAGACAATTACCGGAAAAGAATTTATGGAGATTTTCCATGAAGTAGAAGGAATTGATCCGGATGCACCGAAGAAGGAAGAAGCAAGAATCGGTATGAATCCGGTAGAGGGTGAAGGATTTGTGATGAAGCCGGCAGATGATATAGATGATGCGCATAACGAAGATGTACAGGAAAAATCAGAAAAGACAGAAGAAAAAACTGTCGGAACAGCAACTGAATCTGTTCATGAACAATAGAATTCTATAAAAAAGAACAAAAGATATGAAGTATGGCAAGAGCCGGCTTCATATCTTTTTTCTTTTCAATTATATTTGTCTGGTATATAATAGGCAGGATAAGATTATTTTGGAGGAGATATAACATGAAAGGAAGATTGTTCGGAGTCGGAGTTGGTCCAGGTGATCCGGAACTTATGACGTATAAGGCTGTTCGTACGATAGAAAAATGTCCGGTAATAGCAGTGCCTGCGAAGGGCAGGGAACATGCGGTCAGTTACAGAATTGCGGCAGGAATGGTAGATAATATGGAAGAAAAAGAATATCTGGATCTGGATACGCCGATGACAAAGGACAGACAGATTCTGAATCAGAATTATGAGAAAGCTGCCAAAAGGATCATAGAGGAACTGGAAAAGGGAAAAGATGTAGCATATCTGACATTGGGAGATCCAACGATTTATTCGACTTATATGTATATTCAACGTATTATAAAGGAAAAAGGATATGAAACATCAATTATAAACGGGATTCCATCATTTTGCGCAGCTGCATCAAAACTGAATGAAAGTCTGGCAGACAGAGCAGATGAGCTTCATGTGATTCCATCCAGCTATGATATAAGGAACGCATTGAGATATCCGGGAACGAAGGTCCTGATGAAGTCTGCTTCCAGATTAGCGGAGGTAAGGGAAATCCTGGAAGAAAAAAATGTGGATGTAAAGATGATAGAAAATTGTGGGATGGCAGACGAACAGATATATGAACGGTTGGAAGATATACCAGAGCATGCCAGCTATTATTCGCTTCTGATTGTAAAAGAATCTGTGTAACATTCATAAGCAACGGGTAAGAAAATAGTAAAAGAAAATGTACAGGTGACATATATGGAAAATTTTAATATACAGGAAGAACTGAAGAAGCTGCCCGGAAAACCGGGTGTATACCTGATGCACGATGAAAGGGATGCAATCATCTATGTCGGAAAGGCAATCAGCCTTAAGAACCGTGTCCGTCAGTATTTTCAGAGCAGCAGGAATAAAGGTGCCAAGATAGAACAGATGGTGACACATATTTCCAGGTTCGAATATATTGTGACGGATTCCGAGCTGGAAGCGCTTGTTCTGGAATGTAATCTGATTAAAGAACACAGACCAAAATACAATACGATGCTGATGGATGATAAAACGTATCCATTTATAAAAGTAACTGTAAATGAACCTTTCCCGCGTGTAATGATGGCAAGGCGGATGAAGAAAGATAAGGCAAAATATTTTGGTCCGTATACCAGTGCCGGTGCAGTAAAAGATACCATTGAACTGATACGAAAGCTTTATCATATTCGAAGCTGCAATCGTTCACTCCCAAAAGATATCGGAAAAGAACGTCCGTGTCTCAATTATCATATCCATCAGTGTTATGCGCCGTGTCAGAGCTACATTTCCAGAGAAGAGTACAGGAAATCTATTGATGAAGTAGTAAGATTCCTGAATGGAAATTATGATCCGATATTAAAAGAACTGGAAGAAAAGATGCTGGATGCATCCGAAAATCTGGAATTCGAGAAAGCAATAGAATACAGGGAACTTCTTGCAAGCGTTCAGAAGATCGCTCAGAAACAGAAGATTACAGATACAGCAGGGGACGACAGGGATATTATTGCAATGGCTTCGGAAGGTGAGGACGCGGTTGTACAAGTCTTTTTTATCAGGGGAGGAAGGTTGATCGGACGGGATCATTTTTATCTGAAGATTGCGGAAAATGATACAAAAAGCGAAATCCTGTCAAGCTTTATCAAGCAATTTTATGCAGGAACACCGTATATCCCGGCCGAGTTAATGTTGCCGGAAGAGATTGAAGACCAGGAGATTATAGAGGAGTGGCTGACGACCAGAAGGGAACATAAAGTACGGCTTCGTATACCGAAGAAAGGGACAAAAGAAAAGCTGGTAGAGCTGGCGCAGAAGAATGCACAGATGGTATTAAAGAATGACAAAGAACGTCTGAAGCGTGAAGAAGGAAGAACGATCGGAGCGGTGAAGGAACTGGAAAAAATACTGGGACTTACCGGAATTATACGTATGGAGGCTTATGATATCTCTAATACAAACGGATTTGATTCGGTTGGTTCTATGGTCGTTTATGAGCATGGAAAGCCAAAGCGTAATGATTATCGCAAATTTAAGATAAAAAGTGTACAGGGACCGGATGACTACGCAAGTATGAATGAGGTGTTGACCCGAAGATTCGAGCATGGATTAAGGGAACGACAGGATGAAAGTGAGACAGGCGGATTTCAGGCATTCCCGGATCTGATCATGATGGACGGAGGCCGGGGACAGGTGAATATTGCATTGGAGGTCCTGGAGAAGCTGAATCTGCACATTCCTGTGTGTGGAATGGTAAAAGATGACAATCACAGAACCAGAGGATTGTATTTCAATAATGTAGAATTACCGATTGACCGTAATTCGGAATGTTTTCGCCTGATCACCAGAATACAGGATGAGGCGCATCGGTTCGCAATCACATTCCACAGACAGTTAAGAAGTAAAGGACAGGTACATTCGATACTGGATGATATTCCGGGAGTGGGACCTGCAAGAAGAAAAGACCTGATGCGGAGCTTTGAAAATATTGAAGCAATCCGGAATGCAACAGTGGATGATCTGAAAGAGCTGCCGTCCATGAATGAAAAATCTGCGCAGGAA
>OHRB01000991.1_pt1 | contig 12210 bp, 5 predicted proteins | sample 1578381 | NCBI WGS metagenome assembly OHRB01 (sample SAMEA3879566, study PRJEB24766) | human gut metagenome | biome: human-associated habitat; feature: feces | place: USA | collected 1985/1987
CTCCTGACACTCCGTATCCATGCAGGCGGCCCGCTTCAGGGGATCACTGTTACAGCAGATTCCAAAGGAAATGTAAAAGGTTATGTGGGAAATCCTGACGTATGTATTCCGGCCAACAGCAAAGGCAAGCTGGATGTTGCAGGTGCAGTAGGTGTTGGTTTCATGGATGTGATCAAGGATATGGGCTTAAAGGAGCCGTATGTTGGACAGGTCGCCCTTCAGACAAGTGAGATCGCAGAAGACCTTACCTATTATTTTGCAACCAGCGAGCAGGTTCCGTCAGCAGTAGGTCTTGGAGTGCTGATGAACAAGGATAATACAGTTCGTCAGGCAGGTGGATTTATTGTACAGCTGATGCCTTTTGCGGAGGAAGAAGTGATCTCGAAGCTGGAGGAGAACGTATCAAAGATTGATTCCGTTACAGATCTTCTGGAGCAGGGACACACACCGGAGAGCCTTCTTGAGAAAGTTCTGGAGGGCTTTGACGTAGAGATCAATGACACCATGCCAACACAATTCCACTGCAACTGCTGCAGAGAAAGAGTAGAAAAAGCTCTCATCAGCATTGGCAGAAAAGAGCTTAATGAGATGATCCAGGAAGGCAAGGATATTGAGATGAACTGCCATTTCTGCAACAAGAATTACAATTTCACAGTGGAAGATATGAAGAGAATCATAAGGGAATGCAAGCGATAAGCAGCAGGAGGAAGAAAAAATGAAGCATGGTTTTATCAAGGTAGCAGCAGCAACACCAAGGGTCACAGTTGCAGACTGCAAGGCAAACGGAGAGGAGATCCTGCGGGCCATCCGCGAAATGGAAAAAGAGCATGTAAAGCTGATGGTATTTCCTGAATTCAGTATTACGGGATACACCTGCCATGATCTTTTTCTCCAGAGATGTCTTCTGGACAGTGCGTGGGAGGAGCTTCTTCATATCGCTGAAGAGACAAAGGAGACAGATGCACTGATCTTTGTGGGAATGCCCCTTCGTCACAGAGGAAAGCTCTATAATGTGGCAGCAGCTCTGAATCATGGCCGTATCGTTGGATTTGTTCCGAAAACACATATCCCCAACTATAATGAGTTTTATGAGCAGAGACAGTTTGCAGGTGCAGAGGAAGAGGACGTGGAGTTTGTGGATTTCCTCAAAAATGACAAAAACGATGAGGATGAGTTCTGGGATGAGATTCCGTTTGGAACAGACATGATCTTTGAGTGTGAGGAAGATCCGGAATTTACAGTAGCAGCAGAGCTCTGCGAAGATCTCTGGGTTCCGGCACCGCCTAGCATCCGCCATGCAGTAAACGGAGCGCATATTATTGTCAATCTGTCTGCAAGTGATGAGATGGTTGGAAAGGATTCCTACAGAAGAACTCTTGTAAGCGGACAGTCTGCAAGACTGATCTGCGGATATATCTATGCAAGTGCCGGTGAGGGCGAGTCCACACAGGATCTTGTTTTTGGCGGCCAGAATATGATCGCAGAGAATGGAGTGATCCTTGCGGAAGGAAAACGTTTCCACAATGGTATTGTATGCAGTGAGATTGATGTGCAGAGGCTGAACGATGAGAGAAGAAGACTGACTACTTATCAGCCGGCTGACGACAGTGATCATATTAAAGTGTGCTTCCATCTGAATGTGGAAGAGACAAAACTGACCAGAAAATATTCGCAGTATCCTTTTGTACCTTCACGAAAAGAAGAAAGGGATATGCGTTGTGATGAAATCCTGAATATCCAGGCAATGGGACTTAAGAAACGTATGGATCATATCCATTGCCATAAGGCAACAGTGGGACTTTCCGGAGGTCTGGATTCCACACTGGCACTGCTTGTGATCGCAAGAGCCTTTGACCTTTCCGGTGCGGACAGAAAGGATATCCACTGTATTACCATGCCATGCTTTGGAACCACAGACAGAACTTATCAGAATGCCTGCAAATTAAGTCAGTGTCTGGGTGCGACTTTAAGTGAGATCAATATCAAAGAAGCAGTAAATGTACATTTCCGGGATATTGCTCATGATCCGTCTGTGCATGATGTGACTTATGAGAACAGCCAGGCAAGAGAGAGAACGCAGATCCTGATGGACAGTGCAAATCAGGATGGCTCGATTCTGGTGGGAACAGGAGATCTGTCTGAGCTGGCTCTGGGATGGGCAACCTACAATGGTGACCATATGTCCATGTACGGCGTGAATGCTTCAGTGCCGAAAACTCTGGTGCGTCATCTTGTACGTTATTATGCGGATACCTGCAAAGATGAGAAGCTGACAGAGGTTCTTCTTGATATTCTGGATACACCGGTAAGTCCGGAGCTTCTGCCGCCTAAGGATGGCAAGATCGCACAGAAGACAGAAGATCTGGTGGGACCTTATGAACTTCACGATTTCTATCTGTACTATATGCTTCGTGCAGGATTTGAACCGGAGAAAATTTACAGGCTGGCATGTGAGACTTTTGAAGGAATGTATGATAAGGAGACAATTTTTAAATGGCTGAAAACCTTCTATTGGAGATTTTTTGCACAGCAGTTTAAACGTTCCTGCCTTCCGGATGGTCCGAAGGTGGGAAGCGTTGCGGTTTCACCGAGAGGTGATCTGAGAATGCCAAGTGATGCAAGTGCAGGAGTATGGCTGGAGCAGCTTGAAAATATGGATATTTAGAATCGCATAGCGGAGTGGAGGATTTTATCCGCGTGATTTTGCATGGCGAAGCGGAGAACGATCAGTTGTTCTCCGCTTTTTTCAGTGCTGTTTCAATTGCATTCAAAAGAATCATGGAAGTATACTTCTGATCTTCGGAATATTGGATGTTTTCCAGCGACTGGGAGGTATAGATCTGGCTGGCCAGTGATTCCAGAGCCGGTTCCATGAGAGGAAACATGGCTGCGGTGCTTTCGCTTAAATTTACCAGACGGATGGAAGTTATCCTGTCAGAGTCAACAGTTACTTCCAGGTCAAAGGTGTTTTCATTCAGGTCGATGGAGGAAGTATAAATTCCCGGTTTGTACAGGCTTTTGGCATCGGCTGAGGCACTTTTTTTCTGACCGGGTCCAAACATGAAAAAAAGTACAATAGCCAGGATGACAGCAAGAAGAAGGAAAATGCCGGTGTATATAACTTCCTTCATATGTAGGACTATGATTTTTGTTTTTGCACTCATGGTACACGCCTCCTGGATGGTTTTGTATATTCTATTACAGAAGTGCTTAAATTATGATATACTGAAACAACGAATGTGAGTAACCGACAGTAAGGAGAGAAGAATGTCATTACAGTTTATTATCGGCAGTTCCGGTGCCGGAAAGTCTTATTTTGCATATGAGAGAGTAATCCGGGAGTCCATGGAACACCCGGAGAGAAATTACTATATTATTGTTCCGGAGCAGTTTACCATGCAGACACAGAAGACGCTGGTGGAAATGCACCCGGGAAAAGGAATCCTGAATATTGACATCCTGAGCTTTGAACGTCTTGCGTACCGTGTATTTGAAGAAACCGGCGGAGATAACAGAAAGGTTCTGGAAGATACGGGAAAAAGCATGGTGCTGCAGAAAATGGTGCAGCAGCACAGAAAGGAACTTGCCTATCTGGGAAGTCAGATGAATAAGCCGGGATATCTGGATGAGGTGAAGTCTCTGGTTTCAGAATTTATGCAGTATGATATCAGAGAAGAGAATCTGGCAGAAATGAAAGAGAAGGCCAAAGATCAGCCATTACTTGAAATGAAGATTAAGGATGTGGGAATCCTTTATCAGTCATTCAGGGAATTCCTGAAGGGGCATTATATGACTGGGGAAGAAGTGATGGATGTCCTGCTTAAACAGCTTCCTTTTTCCGAAAAACTTAAGGGAGCGGAATTTCTCTTTGATGGATTTACCGGATTCACGCCAATTCAGGTCAATGTGCTCAGGGAACTTCTGGTCATTGCTGACCGCATAAGTGTTACTGTGACTATGGACGAACGGGAGGATGCTTTTTCTCCGGGAAAACCTTATCAGCTTTTCTTTATGAGCAAGCAGATGATACGGACACTTGCAGGGCTGACCAGAGATCTGGAGGATCCAGTGTATCTGAAACCATTCGGACAGTCCCGGTTTGCACAGGCACCTGCCTTACAGTTTCTGGAGAAAAATATCTTCCGCTACAGAAAGGGCGTGTATGCCGAAGAACAGCAGGAGATAAAAATATTTACTGCGCCATCCCCCCTGGAAGAAATGCGGGAAGCTGCCAGAAGGATGTCAGAACTTGTGCGTACCTGCGGATACCGCTATGGTGAGATTGCAGTGATCACAGGAAATCTGGAAGAATATGCAAGACTTGCAGCACAGGTATTTGAGGAGGCAGATATTCCATATTTTATTGACGAGAAGCACTCGGTAATGATGAATCCTTTTGTGGAGTATCTGCGCGCTGCCATGGAGATGGCGGTACAGGGATTTCCTTATGAGAGTGTTTTCCGTTATCTCAGATGCGGGATGTCAGAAGTTACCAGAGAACAGGCTGATAAGCTGGAGAATTACGTGCTGGCGCTGGGAATCCGGGGATATAAGAAATGGTCTGAAAAATGGGTTCGTGTGTACAGAGGAATGGAAGCGGAGAAGATACAGGAACTGAATGAAATCAGAGAAATCTTTGCGGAAGAAGTAAGGGAACTTGCGCAGGGATTTGGTTCCGGGAAGAAGACAGTGGAAGAGTACTGCCGGATTCTCTATGAGTTTATCCAAAAAAGCAATGTCTGGCAGAAACTGAAACGACAGGAGCGAAAGTTTAAAGAGTCAGGCGATAAAGCAATGGAAAAAGAATATAACCAGATTTATGGAATTGTGATGGACCTGCTGGATAAGATGGTTGAGATTCTTGGCGAAGAAACGGTAAACAGACAGGAGTTCCGACAGCTTCTGGAATCAGGACTTTCTCAGGCAAAAGTAGCGCTGATTCCGCCGAGCATAGATCAGGTAATGGTGGGTGATATGGAACGATCCCGCTTAAAGGAGATTAAGGCGTTGTTCTTTGTTGGCGTGAATGAGGGAAATATCCCAAAGAGCACACAGACAGGCGGAATCTTATCAGAGCTTGACAGGGATTTCTTCCAGGAGCAGGGAGTGGAACTGGCACCGGGGCCTAAAGAACTGATGAATATGCAGAGGTTTTATCTGTATCTGAATATGACGAAACCGGGAGAAAAGCTGATCCTCTCCTATAGTGATACCAATGCAAAAGGAGAAGGCATAAGTCCGGCATATTTGATCGGGAGTATACGCAGTCTGTATTCGAAGCTGGAAATTGAGGGTGGAGCCGGGGTCAGACCCCATAAAAATTCTATAAACAATTATTGTTATCCGGAAAATCCGGAAGCTGGGATTGATCTGTTTCTGGAGAAGCTGGTACAGGAGACAGAGAAAGAACATGAGGATATTCTGGAGCAGGCAGATGAGACGGATGCAGTGTTTGGAGAGCTTTACAGCTGGTATCTGCGGAATCCGGAATACAAAAGCAGAGTACAGAAGCTGGTACAGTCGGCTTTTGCCGGAAAACCAAAGGACATTATCAGCCAGAGTGTGGCGAAGGCATTATACGGAGAAGTTTCACCTTACAGTGCTACCAGACTGGAACGTTTTGCAGCCTGTGCATTTGCACATTTCCTTCAGTATGGAATGAAGCTTACCGAGCGTGTGGAATATGAGTTTAAACCTATGGATATGGGAAATGTTATGCATGAAGCACTGGAAAGCTTTGCAGAAGAAGTGCGAAAAAGAGGTATGAAATGGACAGAGCTGACAGAACAGGAACGGAATGAGATTGCGGACCGGTGTCTGGATAATATTGTGGCAGATTATGGAAACACGGTGCTCAAAAGCAGTGCCAGAAATGAATATATGATCGAGAGAACAAGGAGAATCCTCAGAAGGACGGTATGGGCACTTCAGAAACAGCTGGAACAGGGAGAATTTCAGCCGGAAGGCTTTGAGGTAACCTTCGGGGGAGGACGGATTGACAGAGTAGATATTATGGAAGATCAGAATAAGGTGTATGTGAAGGTGATTGATTATAAAACCGGAAATACATCCTTTGACCTGGTTTATCTGTATCATGGCCTGCAGTTACAGCTGATGATCTATCTGGATGGTGCTCTGCGTGTAGAGCAGAAGAAATATCCGGATAAGGAGATTATTCCTGCGGGAGTTTTTTATTACAATATCAAGGATCCTATGATCCAGGAGAAGATAGATGCGGATGTGGAAGCAGTCAGTGCAGGTCTTATGAAAGAACTGAAGATGAATGGGCTGGTTCAGGCAGATCCGGAGCTTGTGTACAGGATGGACAGCAGTCTTGGCTCCATTCCTGTCGCATTTAATAAGGACGGAAGCTTTCGCAAAAATTCTTCTGTGGCAGACAGAACACAGTTCGCAGTGCTTGGACGGTATGTAAGGACGAAGATTGAGAAGATAAGAAATTCTATTCTGGAGGGAGATGCAGAGGTTTCTCCCTATGAGCTCGGAAAAAAGAATGCGTGTACTTATTGTCCGTATATGACGGTATGCGGATTTGACCGCAGGCTGTCAGGATATGAATTCCGCAGACTGAAAAACTTCTCTGATGAGGAATTATGGAAAGCATTTGACAGGGAGGCAGAATAAGATGGGCGTACAGTGGACAAAGGAGCAGCAGGAGGTTATACGGCTGCGGGACAGAAATATTCTGGTCAGTGCGGCAGCCGGGTCCGGAAAAACGGCAGTACTGGTAGAACGTATCCTGAGTAAGATAACAGATAAAGAACACCCTGTGGATATTGACAGACTGCTGATCATGACATTTACAAGAGCGGCAGCAGGTGAAATGAAAGAGAGGATCTCGGCAGCTATTGAAAAAGCACTCTGTGAGGATCCCGATAATGAGCATCTGCAGAGACAGACAACCCTGCTTCATACTGCACAGATTACAACTATTGATGGTTTCTGTGCCTATATTATCCGGAATTATTTTCATCTGATCGGACTGGATCCGGGATATCGGACGGCAGATGAGGGGGAGCTGAAGCTTCTGCGAGGAGATGTTGTGAAAGCACTGCTTGAAGAATATTATGCCAAAAAAGATGAAAAGTTTCAGAAATTCGTGGAATGCTTTGCAACAGGAAAGTCAGATGAAAATCTGGGAAACCTAATACAGAAATTATATGAAATGGCTATGAGCAATCCTTTTCCGCAGGAATGGCTGTCCGGGTGTATGGGTGATTACAGGATTGATTCCCTGGAAGAGTTAAGAGAGACTGAGTGGATGAGGATGCTCTGGGATGCAGTGAAGGATGAACTGCAGGAAGCGAAGCTTCTGGTGCAGGAGGCTCGAAGAATCTGCTCAGAGCCGGATGGTCCGTATCTGTATGATGAGGCACTGAGCAGTGATCTGCTTCTTATAAGAAGTCTGCAGGAACTGGCAGAGAAAAGAGATTATAATGGAACTGCAGAAATACTTATGAAACCCTCATTTGCCCGGCTGAGCACAAAGAAGGCTGCGGATGTAGATGAACAGAAGAAGCAGAGAGTGAAAGATCTCCGGGATGAGGAAAAGGGGATTCTGAAGGAACTGGGGCAGCGATATTTCCAGAGTGCAGAGAAAGAACTTCTGGAAGTGATCAGATATATCAGAGGCCCAATAGAGATGTTAGTTGAGTTGACGGCACGATTTAAAAAACAGTTCGGAGAGGCGAAGAGAGAAAAGAATATTCTGGATTTTACGGATATGGAACATTTTGCCCTGCAGATACTGATGACGAAAGAAGGGGAAGAAATCCATATGTCTCAGGCTGCGAGAGAGCTCTCCGCAAAGTATGATGAAGTCCTGGTGGATGAATATCAGGACAGTAACTTAGTGCAGGAGCTTCTGACAACAGCAGTATCCGGGTGGATCAACCAGAAGAAAAATATCTTCATGGTAGGAGATGTAAAGCAGAGTATCTATCGTTTCCGTCTGGCAAGGCCGGAGCTTTTCATGGAAAAATATAAAAGTTATTCTACAGAAGAAGCACAGGAGCAGAGAATTGACCTGCACAAAAATTTCCGGAGCAGGGAACAGGTTCTGGAGAGTGTAAACTTTATTTTCCGACAGATCATGGGGGAAGACCTGGGAGGGATTACCTATGACAAAGATGCAGCCCTTTATCCCGGAGCTTCTTTTCCGGAAGGAGAGTCAGAGGAATTTGTAAAGACAGAGGTTCTTCTGGTCGAGAGAGACGGAGAAGAACTGTCTGATGTACAGGACTATGAAGACGCAGGTGCATCGGGAAACCGCAGGGAAATGGAAAATCAGACCGGGCAGGAGCTGGAGGCGCTGGCCATTGCACAGAGAATTAAAGAAATTGTGGGAAAAGAACAGATCGTAGATAAAGAGACGAAGGAATACCGGCCTGTGGAATACGGGGATATTGTAATCCTGCTGCGCACTGCCTATGGATGGGCAGAAACCTTCAGGGAAGTGCTGGCATCTCAGGGGATTCCCGTATATTGTACATCAAGAACCGGATATTTCTCTGCAACCGAGATTGTGACTGTACTGAATTATCTGAAGGTGTGTGACAATCCGCTGCAGGATATTCCGCTTATGGGAGTGCTTCGTTCACCGATCGTCGGATGCACTTCCCGGGAACTGGCAGAGCTTAGAATACAGTATCCTGATGGTCTGCTCTATGAGAGTGTTTCTGCATATGCAGGAGAAAATGAAATCCTCGAAAAAGAACAGAATCCGGATAAGCTGAAATCTGAATTGCTAAACGGTAATCTGCGAACAGATGAAAAGAACTCTCTGAATATTAAATTAAAAGGATTTCTGAGTCTCCTTGAAAAGGTAAGAAATATGGCTACATATACGCCGGTCCACGAATTGATCCTTTATGTGCTGAAAGAAACCGGGTATGGAGATTATGCAAGGGCACTTCCGGGAGGGGAGCAGCGTTTTGCAAATCTTACCATGCTTGTGGAGAAAGCTATGGACTATGAGAAGACAAGCTACAGGGGTCTGTTTAACTTTGTTCGTTATATCGAACAGTTACAGGCATATCAGGTAGACTATGGAGAAGTCAATCTGACAGGAGCGGGCAATACCGCAGTGGAGATCATGACGATCCACAAGAGTAAAGGACTTGAATTTCCGGTAGTATTTGTGGCCGGTATGGGAAAACAGTTTAATTTTCAGGATATGAATGCAGGTCTTTTGCTTCATCCGGAACTGGGAATAGGGGCTGATGCTATCATACCGGAGAAACGGGTGATCGCATCTTCGCTGAATAAGCAGGTGATCAGAAGACAGCTTCTGAAGGAGAGTCTGGGAGAGGAACTGAGGGTACTTTACGTTGCCATGACAAGAGCAAAAGAGAAACTGATCCTTACAGGAACAGTCGGAAAGCTGGAAAAGCAGATGCTGTCGCTGTCGCGTTTTCTGGATGAGGAAGAAGAACTGCTCCCACTGGGAACCAGAATGAAAGCAAAGAATTACTGGGCTTTTGTACTGCCTGCGCTGGTGCGGCATCGGGCAATGAGTGAACTTTTGTGGGAATATGGAATCCTCATGAAGAAACAGCCGGGGATTTACGATGATATCTCTGAGTTTGTGATAAAAAAGATCACTGTCCGTCAGATGACAGAAAAAGCAGTTCTCATCCAGGCAGGAAACCAGATGCAGGAGGAATATCTGAAGAACTGGGATGAAAATAAAGTGTATGATGAGGCTGTGAAGGAAGAGATAGAGAAGAGATTTTCCTTTGCATATCCGTATAAATATCTGGAAGATATTCCGGTTAAAGTCAGTGTTTCGGATCTGAAAAAGAGAAGCTGGCATGATGAAAGTGAACTGGAAGAGAATATCAGTGTGTCTGCCAAAGAGCAGGAGGAAGAACAGGAAGCGCCGGTTCCCGCATTTATGGCAGAGAAGCAGGAAGAGTATAAGGGGGCTGCCAGAGGTACTGCTTACCACAGAGTAATGGAATGTCTGGATTATGCAGAAGCAGATACAGAGGAACAGCTTCGGGCTCAGTTAAAGAGACTTCTGGAGAGCCAGAAAATGACAGAGCAGGAAGCGGAATGTATCCGGATCCGGGATATCAGGAGGTTTGTGGAGTCCGGACTGGGGCAGAGGATGAAGAAAGCTGCCATGAAAAAACATCTTTACAGAGAACAGCCTTTTGTGATTCAGAGAAGTGCTTCTATGCTCGATGATGGTTGGAAGAACGAAACAGTGTTGGTGCAGGGAATTATCGATGCCTATTTTATGGAAGAGGAAGAGATTGTTCTTGTGGACTATAAAACGGATAGAGTGATGAGAGGACAGGAACAGAAGCTGATCGATCTGTATCATGTGCAGCTTGAGGATTATGCCCGGGCATTGGAGCGGATGACGGGGAAAAGAGTGAAGGAGAAGATTATTTATTCGTTTACATTGCAGAAAGAGATATTGCTGTAGGCGGAATAAAAATTTATTATTATGAATTCAAATATCCGGCAGGGATAAGCGCGTGTTATACGCGCCACCCTGCCGGATATTTGTTTTTCAGGATCTGGTTGACCAGTTTGCCGAAGCCAATGGGATATCCATCTGCACAGAGGAGATGCCAGCCTTTTTTGTGAGCTGCTTCTTCGGGTTCGATATTTAAGGTTTCACCCTTTAAATATCTGGTGATCCTTTCGTCAGAAGCGGAGAGAGAGATGACTGCTTCTGCTTCATCTTTGCGGATTGCCAGTGCAAGTGGCTGAGACGGCTCGAAGCGGTTTTTCTTCAGGTCACCGAGATAGAGACCGTTTCTTAAGAAGGTGATGCCGCGGAAGTTGTGGGCAACCGGGGGAAGATAGTAGGCTTTATCACCGCGGATTTCCACACGTTCCCAGTCAAACGGCTGGCCGCAGAGAGTTTTCAGACCGATTTCGTTCAGAAATTCCTCAATCAGTGGAAATGCGTTTTTGTCCGGTTTTGTGTGAGGACGGGAGCTTTCCTTGATTGCCTGTCCTTTTTTACGGAAGAGCGCAAGGAAGTGTCCCTCTCCGTTCATTTTGTGTGGGAAAATCCGGATGCATTTGATAAGTTCAGGATTTCCGTTTCCCCATTCAGGAACTCCATGGGAGAAGCCTTCATAATCTTCCATTTCTGCCAGTTCCATGTCAGGACGGTTTTCCAGAAGCCAGGAAACAGTTTGTTCGTCTTCTGCAGGCGCGAATGTGCAGGTAGAGTAAAGCATCAGTCCGTCGGGACGGAGCATATCGGCTGCCTGGAGGATAAGCTCTTTCTGGATTTCGGAAAGCTCCATGGATTTTTCGGGAGTCCAGTCTTTGGCAAGTGCTTCTTCTTTACGGAACATTCCTTCTCCGGAGCATGGAGCATCCAGGATGATCTTGTCGAAGAATTCGGGGAATGCTTTGGTTAACTTTGCAGGTGTTTCGTTTGCTACGAAGACATTTGGGATGCCGAAGAGTTCCAGGTTGCGAAGGAGGGCTCTGGCGCGGGAAGTGCTGATATCGTTTGCTACCAGAAGTCCCTGTCCCTGAAGTGCTGCGCCTGCTGCAGTTGCCTTGCCGCCCGGGGCTGCGCAGAGGTCCAGGACTCTGTCACCCGGCTCGATGGGGATGCGGGAGGCGGGGGTCATGGCGCTGGGTTCCTGAAGGTAGTAGAGGCCGGCCTGGTAGTATGGGCATCTGGAAGGACGGATGTCTTCATCGTAGAAGTAGCCGTTTTTGATCCATGGGATCTGACGGGTTGGAAATGGAGACAGGTTTTCGAAGTCTTCGCAGGTGATCTTGGAGGTGTTTATGCGCAGGCCGTAGGTTCGGGGGGCGCTGAAGCTGGAGAGGAATGTGGGGTATTCGTTGCCGAGCATTTCTTTCATTCGGGTGAGGAATGCGGGGTGAAGGTGTGTTGTATTTTCGTTCATAATGGGTTGGGTTCCTTTGCTGTAGTTTTGATTGGTGGGTGGGGGACGCGCAGGAAAATATATCTGTCTGAGTGCGGTTTCGGCATCTAAGATCTTCTAAGTCGGTAAAAATCTGCTAAAAGCATGGAGAAAAATGCAAAACTCGCTCCGCTGCAGGCTTCGCTCAGACAGGTTGCGATTTTTCTCCATAACGCAGATTTCTACCGGCTAAGAAGATCTAAGATGCCTGCAAATGCACTCAGACAGATATATTTTCCTGCGCTGTTTACTGAAAATAACTGTAGTATAACGTGAGGTT
>OHRB01000994.1_pt1 | contig 12198 bp, 8 predicted proteins | sample 1578381 | NCBI WGS metagenome assembly OHRB01 (sample SAMEA3879566, study PRJEB24766) | human gut metagenome | biome: human-associated habitat; feature: feces | place: USA | collected 1985/1987
CCATATCGATTTCTTTATATACTTTGGATAATTCTTTTTCGAGTACTACCATAGCAAACACAGAAGTTCCGGCAGATACGTTACCGGTACGTTTTGCGATACTGTTTGTTGCAGTCATACCTGTTCCTGCATCTCCTTCCGGAGGGCATACCGGCACACCTGCTTCCAATGTTCCTGTCGTATCAAGCAGTTTTGCACCTTCTTCTGTTAAAACACCTGCTGCATCTCCTGCGCTTAATACTTCCGGAAAGATTTCTTCTAATTTCCAGCTGTATCCTTTTTCAGCCACTTTTTCATTGAATTTTTCTACCATTGTTGCATTGTAGGTTTTTGTATTCATATCAATCGGAAACATCCCGGAAGCTTCGCCTACGCCAAGTACTTTCTTTCCTGTCAGTTTCCAGTGAATATAACCTGCAAGCGTAGTCTGGAATTTAATTTTAGATACATGTTCTTCTTTATTCAACATTGCCTGATAAAGATGTGCAATGCTCCATCTCTGTGGAATATTAAACTGAAATAATTCAGTCAGCTCATCAGATGCCTGCTGTGTCATGGTATTTCTCCAGGTACGGAACGGTACTAAGAGCTCATCGCTTTCATTAAATGCCATATAACCGTGCATCATCGCACTAAATCCAAGAGCAGCCAGTTTCTTTACTTCTACTCCGTATTTTTCTTTGACATCTTCTGTCATTTTTTTATAACTATCCTGAAGACCTGTCCAGATATCATCCAGAGAGTAAGTCCACAGTCCGTTCTCGTAACGGTTCTCCCATGTGTGGCTTCCGGATGCAATTGGATTGTGCTCCTCATCGATCAGTACTGCTTTAATTCTTGTAGAACCGAATTCGATTCCAAGATATGCTTTTCCGCTTTCAATGATCTCTTTTACATTGCTCATTGTACGCTTCCTCCTAAACATTATATTTTAAGTTTTCTTAATATCTCCATTATACTATTTTTGCAGGGAAATATCTATTTCGATATCCCCTGCAAATATAATCTTTTACCCGTAATTCTTTATTTGATTATTTGCGGTATGCAACGCTGTTCCACAGGAGTTCATTCTTGAACTGTCTGATTGTTGTATCCTTATCAATGTATACAGCTTCGATTCCCATGCATGCTGCCCAGTCACCCATCTGCTCTGCTGTTAAATCATAAGAGAATGCTGTGTGGTGAGCTCCTCCTGCCAGGATCCATGCTTCTGTTCCAACCTTTAAGTTCGGCTGTGGTGTCCAGAATGCTGTTGCTACTGGAAGTTTTGGCATTGGTTTCTCTGTCTTCTTGCAGTCTACATCGTTGATGATCAGACGGAATCTGTCACCAAGGTCGATCAGAGATGTTGCGATAGCCGGACCTGTCTTAGATGTGAATACAAGTCTTGCAGGATCTTCTCTATTACCCATGCTAAGTGGCTGCTCTTTGATGCTGATCTTGCCATCTGCGATTGTCGGGCAAACTTCCAGCATGTGAGATTCCAGAACGCCTTCTTTACCTGATACAAGGTTGTATGTGTAATCTTCCATGAATGAAGTTCCCTTAGCGTCCTTCATTCCCTGAGTCATGATCTTCATAACACGAACCATAGCAGCTGTCTTCCAGTCACCTTCTGCTCCGAATCCGTATCCTTTTTCCATCAGTCTCTGCATTGCAAGTCCTGGGAGCTGTTTCAGTCCGCCAAGATCTCCGAAGTGTGTTACAACTGCCTGATAGTTATTCTCATCCAGGAATCTTTCAAATCCAAGTTCGATTCCAGCCTGTACTGCTACATGCTCACGGAATTCTTTCTCATCTCTTCCTTCAAGAAGGATGTCATATTTGTCATAGTATTCTTCTACTAATGTGTCGATATCAGCCTGAGATACTGCATTAACAGCTTCTACAACTTCATTTACAGGATAAGCATCTACTTCCCATCCGAATTTGATCTGAGCTTCTACTTTGTCGCCTTCTGTTACGGCTACGTTTCTCATGTTGTCAGCTACACGCATAACTCTGACGTGGCTGCTTTCTACAACACCTACTGCTGTACGCATCCATGATCCGATCTGTTTCTGAACGTCTTCGTCTTCCCAGTATCCTGCAACAACTTTGCGTTCCATGTTCAGACGGCTGAAGATGTGTCCGTACTCTCTGTCACCATGTGCTGCCTGGTTCTCGTTCATGAAGTCCATGTCGATTGTGTCGTATGGGATTTCACGGTTGAACTGTGTATGTAAGTGAAGTAATGGTTTTCTGTATTCCTGTAATCCTAAGATCCATGATTTTGCAGGAGAGAATGTATGCATCCATGTGATAACACCGGCACAGTTCTCGTCTGTGTTAGCTTCGTTGAATGTCTTTCTGATTACTTCATTTGTGATCATGGTTGGTTTCCATACGACTTCATATGGAAGGTTTCCTGATTTGTTCAATGCATCTACGATAATCTTTGAATGCTCTGCTACGTGTGCAAGACACTCATCTCCATAAAGATCCTGTGATCCTGTGCAGAACCAAAACTGATAATTCTTTGTTTTTAACATGTTTAATTACTCCTTTTCGCTCAAATTTTCTGTTTCATTTACAGCTTCATTATGTCTCTATTATAAAAATATGGACTTGTTTTCTCAATTTCTTAACTCTGCACTTTTGGGAAAATAGTTACCTATTCCGACCTCCGTTATGATATAATCTAAGGAGAATCCAAGGAGGTATTTTATATGAATTTATCCGATTTTTGCCGCCGGATCACAGGACCCGATACACGGCTTCTTCCGGAAAACCATAAATTAGGCGCAAGACTTGTCTGTCCGGAATATTCCAAATCCGTTCAGGAAGTCAAGACGTATCCGTTACTCGGTCAGGACCGCAGCTTCTTATTATGCTGGAACTTCGATTCTCCCGGTAACCTGTATGCAACGATGATGCCGTCTCCGGAGAATTTCTGCTATCATTATTCCTATTCGGAAGGGAAATATACACAGCTTCACACGCATGATTATCTGGAACTTTCCTATGTTGTGGAAGGAGAATTTCACCAACGGATATTGAATAAAGATGTAGTCTTTCAGAAAGGTGATCTCTGCCTGATCGACAAAAACTGTCTGCACCAGGACTACCTGACAGACCAGTCTGGGGTCGTGCTTTTTATCGGAATTGCCAACGATATGTTTACGGAGATCATGAATGAGAACAGTACCCCGCAGAAGATTCTTTCCTTTCTGCAGTCTGCATTGTTAAAGCAAAAGGATGTCCAGCAATTTCTGCATTTCCGACCATCCGACGGGGCAAGCGAATCTCTGGACGACAGTCTTTTGTTGCTTTTGAAAGAATCTTATTCGCCGGACAGTGGTTCCAGATATATTACAAAAGGTCTGTTATTCCGAATCTTCCGGATCTTAAGTACACAGTATGATTTTTCTCTTTCCAAAGAGCAGAAGCAGACGATGAACTGGATCGTATTCGAAGAGATTTCGGACTATATCCGGGCACATTTCAGAGATATCACCATCCAGGATCTGGTGGATGAATTCCACTATCAGGAGGATTACTTCAACCGCCTGATCAAACGAAAGACCGGACTTACCTATTCCGCTTATGTCCAGCAGATCCGGCTGGAACGTGCGGAACATCTGCTTGTGTCGACTGACAAGAGTATCGAAGAGATTGCCGATTCGGTAGGATATCATAACAAGGGATATTTCTACAAATTATTTCAGGAAAAATACGAAGAGACACCTGCAAGTTACAGACGTCATACAAGATAACGCACGCAATACAATGAAGAAGCACAGTAATGCGGAAAGTGCGATACGTACCCACCAGCTGGAAAGTGTTCCCTGTGTGGTGATAAGACTTGAGATCGTTCCTTTGATCAATACACCAAAGACTGTACCAAATGGTGTTCCTACACCACCGCTTAACAGTGTAACACCGATAACGGAAGCTGAGATCGCATCCATTTCAAGACCTTTGGCCTGCTCTACGAATCCGGAACAGCTGTTTAAGCAGAAGAGGAATCCGCCGCATCCTGCAAGCAGTCCGTCCAGAACGACAATAAAGATCAGTATTGCGATGATAACAGTCGGATATATGTATGCCGGAATGAATTTTCCACGACGGCTGTATGATCCGATTGGGAGATAAATCTTATAATTAGCCCATGCAAGGAATGTCTTATTTTTGATAGAAATCATATCAGTACTGATGATTGATGTCATACCACGTCCAAAGAACATACCTGCCAGAGTAACGATGAATGGCTGGATATCCAGATAAGCTACCAGGAAGCCCTGAACAATACCAAAAGCAACACCAATAAGCAGTGCAACTAAAACTGCTGCATATGCGTTCACACCTTTGTTCTCCATAAGGTCTGCAAGAACCATACATACAAGTGCAGTAACAGAACCTACGGAAATATCAATACCACCGGTGATCATAACGATTGTAAGACCACACGCAATAACCAGAAGACCCGCATTAGATACAAACAGGTTCAGAAACATCTGAGGTTTTGCAAAACCTTTATCAGCAAAAACAATCATACCTGCAACATACATTACTACAAATAATGCGATTGTGATCAGAAGCAGGAAGCCATTTCCCGTTATTTTCTTTTTCTGTACATTTGCTTTCATTACTTCTGACCTCCTTCTGCTGCCACACTTCTTTTAGCCTTTAAGTTGGCAATATATTTCTTAAATACATCACTCTGCAGTGTAACGATGATAACAACTACGATTGCCTTATAAACAGGAAGCTGGTCTGCTTTTACGTTCATCGCATAGAGTGTTGTGGTCAGAGCCTGAATAGTGTAGGCACCGATTACGGAACCGATCAGGCTGAATTTACCACCACCAAGGAAGTTTCCGCCAAGCGCAACTGCAAGGATGGCATCCATTTCCAAGTTAAGACCAATGTTGTTTGCATCTGCAGAGTAGATACGGCTGGATGCCACAATACCGGCAATACCAGCCAGTACACCACAGATAACATAGGTAAGGAATTTAATCATCGTAGAATTTAATCCCACAAGACGAGCTGCCTTTCCATTGATACCAACACTTTCAATGTAAAGCCCAAGAGCAGTCTTCTTCAAAATCAGGTACACAATAACAACTGTAATGATTGCAAAGAAAATAGGTGTAGGAATCGGGCATTTTCCAATATATCCACCAGCCATCTTAAAGGAATCCACACGAATATAAGTAATCTGTCCGTTTGTGATCAGCTGAGCAATACCACGACCGGCTGTGTAAAGGATCAGAGTTGCAACCATTGGCTGAATATTCAGCTTGGAAACCAGAAATCCATTAAATGCACCACATAATGCAGATGCAAGAAGTGCTGCGATAACAGCCAGGATCACAGGATTCTGGTAATCATTTACAGAAACCTGTCCGCCGGAAAGAATCTGACAGCAGACAGCCGCTGCAACTGCCATGATCGCACCAACACTGATATCCTGTCCACCGGAAGCTGCTGTTACCAGTGTCATACCGATTGCAAGGATAACCAACTCTGAAGCACGGTTAATAACATCAACAATGTAACCATAGAGTACACCGTTTCGGATTGATACATTAAAGAAATCCGGTGTTCTGATCACATTCAGCAAAAGTACTGCAATCAGACACACAATAGGAAGAAACAGACGTGCACTTGTTATTTTCTTTAATTTACTCTTATTCATTATTTATCGTCACCTCCGGCAATAGCTTTCATAACTCCGCTCTGGGAAAGTTCATCCTCTTCCAGCTCCCCTACCTTCTGGCCATCACGAAGAACTGCCATACGGGAGCAGGTGCGGAGCATTTCCTCAACCTCTGAGGAGATAAATGTAACTGCCATTCCCTGATCCGCAAGATCAAGAACCAGTTTCTGAATCTCTGTCTTAGTACCGATATCAATACCTCTGGTCGGCTCATCCAGAATCAGATAATCCGGATTAGTCAGAAGCCATCTTCCAAGGATAACCTTCTGCTGGTTACCACCGGACAGACTCTTAATCGGGGTTTCACGACTTGCTGTCTTAATCTGCAGTAATTTAATATACTTATCAGCAGCATCCTCCATTTCTTTCTTGCTTAATGGATGGAACATACCGCGTTTAGCCTGGAGCGCTATAATAATATTTTCTCTTACAGAAAGATCTGCAATGATACCTTCTGCCTTTCTGTCTTCTGGAAGATATGCCATACCAAGTTTCATGGCATCCAGCGGAGTATTGATCTTTACTTCTTTTCCCTTTACTTTTAAAGTTCCTGTATCAGCTTTATCCGCCCCATAAATTGCACGAACCAATTCAGAACGTCCGGAACCCAGAAGTCCGGTAAGACCAATAACCTCACCTTTATTGATGGTAATATCAAACGGTTTGATCGTTCCCTTATGAGATAATCCTTTTGCCTCGATTACAGGTTCTGCATCTGTGATTCTCTTGTCTTTATGATCGCCTTTAATATCTGCAAGATCATCAAAATCCTTACCCATCATCTTGGCAACCAGCATTACTCTCGGAAGATCTTTCGTCTCATATTCCCCAACAAGTTCACCATTACGAAGAACTGTAATCCTGTCGCAGACTGCATATACCTGCTCAAGGAAATGCGTAACAAAGATAATACCTACACCTTCGTCACGAAGTCTTCTCATAAGTACAAACAGCTTTTCAACTTCATCATCATCCAGTGAAGATGTCGGTTCATCGAGAATCAGTACCTGGCACTTCATGTCCACTGCACGGGCAATTGCGATCATCTGCTGAATCGCAATGGAACATTCATCCAGCATCTGTGTTGGCGGCACATGAATGTCCAGGCTCTCAAGAAGTTTTCCTGAGCGCTCATTCATCTGCTTCCAATCAATCATTCCCATCTTTCTCGGTTCTCTGCCAATAAAAAGGTTCTCAGCTACAGTCAGGTTGGGACAAAGGTTTACCTCCTGATATACTGTACTGATACCATTTGCCTGCGCTTCCTGAGGCGAGTGGTTAATAATGGCATTACTGTTTCCAGCCATATGAATTGTTCCACTTTCAAATTCATGTACACCGGTCAGCACCTTGATCAGTGTTGATTTACCTGCACCATTCTCCCCCATCAGTGCGTGGATTTCGCCCTTTCGAAGGGTAAAGTCCACATGGGAAAGGGCACGGACTCCTGTAAAGTTTTTGCTGATATCACGCATTTCCAATACTACATTTTGTTCCATATTCTTTCCACCTGCTTTCTAAACTGGTTTACCCCTCATTTACTGAAAAGCTTCAGTAAAGCGGGTATCTGTAAATCATTTCGGCATAAAGAGAGCGTGATTCATAAATCCGGGTTTCTCCGAATTATGAACCACGCTCCGGATTGTTTATATTTCTTCTATTACACGTCTATTATATGTTGTCAAAAATTAGTATGCACGTCCGTCAATAATTTCCTGTGTGATAGGTGTTACGTCATATTCGCCCTCTTCATCAAGACTGTTTACAGCTTTAACTTTATCAACTGTATCATCTGTAGCAAAGATTTCTTCATCTACATAGTTCAGTTTTTCAACTTCTTCACCAGCTTCAAGAGCTTTGATCAGTTCTTCTGCACGTGGTCCGTGTAATGGGTTACACTCAACATCGCATGCGATCTTGCCGGCCAATGTGTCTGTTAAACCAGCATTTGTTGTATCAAAAGACATAACCATGATTTCACCGTTTGCGATATCAGATCCTACTGTTTTACCAGCTGCTTCGATAGCATCGATAGCACCGAATGCTTCGTTATCGTTCTCGCAGTATACAACATTAATATTGTCATACTGTTTCAGCATGGACTCCATAACTTCCTGTCCTTTAGCCTGTGTGAATTCACCGGACTGCTGAGCAAGTAAGTTCCATCCATAGTTGTCAACACCTTCTTCAAGGCCTTTAGAACGTCCAATCTGAGCTGTAGATCCGATTGTACCCTGGATATCAACGATGTTAACATCTTTTGCATCGATTCCCTTAGCTGTTGTGTATGCATTCAGCCATTCAGCTGCTTTTCTTCCTTCGAGTAAGGAGTCAGTTCCGATCCATGTTGTATATAAGCTGTCATCAGATACATCAACCATACGGTCTACGATGATTACAGGAATATCAGCATCTTTAGCTTCCTGGAGAACTGTATCCCAACCTGTCTCTGTTACAGGAGCTAAAAGAATGTAATCAACTTCCTGCTGGATGAAGTTACGGATTGCTGTTAACTGGTTTTCCTGTTTCTGCTGTGCATCGTCGAAGATTAATTCATATCCGTTCTCTTCGCTGAATGTGGATTTCATGGATTCTGTATTAGCTGTACGCCAGTCAGATTCAGCACCTACCTGTGAGAAACCAACTGTGATTGTGTCGTCCGCTGCTGCTACACCCACTGCCGGAACAACGCTCATACCGCATACCATTGTTGCTGTTAATAAAGCTGACACGATTTTTTTCTTCATTTTGTAAATCCTCCCGATTCATTTAAGATGTCTTTATTATAGTAAAAATCCAGGAAAATTCCATAGAATATTTTCCGCAAAAAGTTTATTCTTCTATCATATTTTGTTCATAATTTATACAAAGTTTATTTTTTTATTGCGGAAGTTGGATTTTTTATTGTGCATTATAAATATAGAAATAAATTATCAGCTTTCTTTTATATTCACTTTGCACAATTCAGCATTAGTCGACATAATTCATACATTCCATTATTTGGCAGACCTTCGTAAGTCTCTATCAGCAGGCCATAAAACTGTTATTAGATATGAATAAACAATAAAATAATTGACTTTATCCACCTGAATACATAACAAAAGCTGCATATCTGTTAAGATTCTTAACTTCATGCAGCTTTTTCTTTGTTTATCTTGAATTGTTATCCAGGTTAATTTTTTTCGCCATATACACTTCCATAACCGTACCTTCTCCCTCTGTAGAAGAAATCTTCAGTCCATAACCCGGACCATAATAAAGTGCAATTCTCTCTGACACCGCAGCAAGTCCGAACCCGGCACGTTCACCGGTGCGGATAGCTTCCTGTACTTCATAAAGACGTTCCGGTGTCATTCCCTGACCATTGTCAGTCACTCTCAGCATCATATCATCTCCCAGATTGAATCCTTCAATAAGAATCTTACCTTTTCCACGCTTATTCTTAATTCCATGATAAAGAGCATTCTCCGCTAACGGCTGCAAAGTAAGCTTCGGCACCATCACTTCATCCAGTTCCGGCGGAATATTAATCTCAAATTCCATAATATCCCTGTATCTTGACTGCTGAATCTCCAGATAACTCAATGTGTGGCGTTTCTCTTCCGACAGCGGAATGATATCCTTCCCCTTCGAAAGCGAAGTGCGGAAAAAAACAGACAGACTTGTGATCATATCCACTGCATCCTGCTGCATACCACCCTCCACCAGCCACACAATAGTGTCCAGTGTATTATACAGAAAATGCGGATTTACCTGTGCCTGGATCAGCTGCAGCTCCGTCATATGCTGTACCTCCTGCTCCTTACGCACATTCTCAAGAAGCCCTTCAATCCTTCCTGCCATCTTTCTGGTACCGGCATCAAGCTCCTGGATTTCAACACTGTCGGCAGATACTACATTAATAGTTTTGTACTCTCCTTTTCCAACCTTCTTAATATTATGGAGAATTTCAGAAATCGGTTTGGTAATGCTGTATGTCAGACGGAAAGAACGCCGCAACAGAATAGCCGTAGCAACCAAAATCGCCGCACACATAGTGATGATCGTCAGACGTACATTTCCAGCCAGTTGAGACTCTATCTGCACCAGTTCCGTCGCCTCCTGATAAATATAATTCTGCATTTCTTTCTCAAAGAGCGTGGTCAGGATTTCTGTATTATTTGCCACAAATTCCTGTCGTTCCTGATAATTCTTTATCTCAAGAAGCTGATTCATCCGTTTCTTAAGATTCTCCAGATAGTTAGTCAGATATTTCAGAGAACGCAGGCTTTCCTTCTTTGATGTGGTTTTCTTCAGACTCTCCACAGTACTGATTGCCTTGTCTACCTGCTCTGTCGGCAGCCCGTCCTTACCTTTTCGCCCGATAGTCACATAATAGATATCCATATCCACTTCATCTTTAAAGCTCATATCATTATTGGAATTTCTATAGTTTGCATTATATTCCGAACTCACCGCCAGATTATTAGACAACTGATTATATTCATTTGTATAATGCCAGAAAAAAACAAGAAGCACTATGATCAGAATTGTCATAGGGATCATAGTGCTCAGAAGCATCCACTTCATCTTTGTTTCCAGCTTCTCCTGTTTCTGCTTCATGAATCAGACTTCTCCTCTCGTCTTACGATACTCACTCGGAGTCATTCCCTGAGTTTTCTTAAAAAGATAGCTGAAGTAATGCGCATCCTTATATCCCACTTCCCCTGCAATCTCACTGGAACGTTTGGAAGTACAGCGAAGCAGCTCCTTTGCCTTGTCCATGCGAAGCGAAGTCAGATACTCAATAAATGTCTGTCCCATATTCTGACTGAAAAGCGCGCTGAAATGATTGGCACTCACATTCGCCACATGCGCCACTCTATTCAGAGAAATCTCTTCATCCATATAATGTCCATCTATAAAATCTATTGCCTGCTTCAACACACTTCTGTTCTGACTGCCTGCATTTTCATCACGGATTGCAATGGCCCGTTTCAGGACTTCCTCTGCATATGCAACAGAAGCTTCTGTAGACTGGCTTGTCTTCTTCACAACATCATCTGTCTCTTCTCTGGACAATTCCGTATCATCATATCCAATTTTCTTAAGAAATGACAGTACAGAAAAACGCACATTCAAAACCACATAATTACGGAACACCAGTGATTCCATCGGTTCCCTGCCAATAGCATGGAAATAATCATGGACAAAACTGTCTACTTCATCTTCCAGACCACTGCTTAAAAATTTCTGAAGGATTTCCGGATTCAGGGCATTGATATTCACATTCTTAAGCTGAACAGCTTCTGTTTTTGAAGTGTCTGCTGAATTCTCCTTTACCTGCTCAAGCATATTGTAATAAAGGATATGCCCGTCATACAGATAACGGAATGCATAAGTTCTTGCAGCCGTGTGATAACTCTGCTTAATTCTGCTCAGACGGTCTGCCTCCTCGCCGACTGCCACAAACCAGTCCACATTTGCTCTGGTTTCTTCCATGATCTTCTGAATTGCTTCCACACATTCGCATGTATTCTTCTTTATCGTATCTCGCTGCCCCTTGACCAGAATCGCATAACTGAACACCTGATGTCTGAAAAGCATCGCAACCGGATGACTTAGGAAATAATTCTCAATCTTCTTATGTACTTCTGCCTCCCAGTCTGAATATCCTTCCGACGAATTATAACTGCTGTCTGAAGCATCCGGTGTAAAAATCAGAATATTATAAGCCTCTGCCACAATATCAAGATTCAAACGATCTGCTCTCCGATAAATCTCTTCCAGATCAAAGTCCGCTCTCACCAGAGATTCAAAGAAATCACGGCTCGCATTCCTCTCATACTCCTGCATCTCCAGTTTGAATTTCTCATAATATTCCTTCTGCGTCTTCTCATGTTCATAACGATTATGAATCTCCTCCAGACGCTCAATAAATGCATTCTTAGTAATTGGCTTCAGCAGATAATCCTCCACACCAATATTGATCGCCTGCTTCGCATAGTTAAAGTCATCATAGCCACTAAGAATCACAATCTTAATGTCCGGCAACTCCTTCTTCACCAATTTACATAATGTCAGACCATCCATAAACGGCATCTTAATATCAGTGATCAGAAGATCCGGTTTGCTCTTTAATATCAACGGCAGTGCCATCTCCCCATCAGATGCTTCTCCTGCCAGTTCAAATCCATACTGCTCCCAGGGAATCATCTTCTTAATCATCTCCCTGATCACAACTTCATCCTCTACCAAAAAAGTTTTTAACATCCCTACTCACTCTCTCATACTAAAAAATCTACAGCAATCCTCTTAAATACATTATTTACGAGAACTTCTACATATCCATCATACAGGTTAACACCATAACTTTAATACATGTCGCACACTCAGGCAAGTTATTTTTTAAATGCTTCACACACTTCCTTTCACAGACGAGAAAGTTCCCCATCCGGACAGGGGATGACCGGACAGGGAACTTTCTCTGATAACTTTGGCTAAATTTTGAGTTA
>OHRB01000995.1_pt1 | contig 12174 bp, 9 predicted proteins | sample 1578381 | NCBI WGS metagenome assembly OHRB01 (sample SAMEA3879566, study PRJEB24766) | human gut metagenome | biome: human-associated habitat; feature: feces | place: USA | collected 1985/1987
TTTCAATATTTTCTCTCATTCTAAAACCCTCTAAACACTAGGCATTATATCATTTTTGCATATTTTTAAAGAATATTTTTTACTTTTATGCATATTTTTCGAGGTTATTTTAAACAAAAATGCATATTTTTCGAAGATATTTTCGATCAACATGCATATTTTTTCTATTTATCTGTAATTTGGTAGTACAAATGACGAATCGCCATAATAGGATGATAAAACAACATTCTAGGTCCAGAAAAACGCATCACCTTACGTATCTTTTCTCTTTTATCCAACTTGTAACAATGTACCTTACATTGCGAACAAAATGTCTTTGTTTCCATAAAAGGACACTTTTCAATGCGCATCTTTGCATATTCATACAAAGCCAAACACTCTGAACACAACTCTTTATCTTTATGATTCTTTCTGCAATACAAATGTATCATCTCATACACTGTATGCATTTCTTTTTCACGCTTATCCATTAGCTGACCCTTTCAGATTCCATATGAATCACACGATCACAATGTGATAAAGTTGATTCTCGATGTGAAACAAAAACAATGGTCTTATCTTTTCTTTCTTCATAAATTGATTTTAAGATAGCCCCCTCATTTAAGCTATCCAAATTACTCGTTGGCTCATCCAATAAAACAAGTTTCGCATCATGCAAAAACATACGTGCAAGACCAATTCTTTGTCTTTCTCCACCGGATAACGAACTACCCAGTTCTTCCACCATCGTTTTATAGCCATTTGGCAACGACTGGATGTACTCATGAATATTTGCCTTCTTACAAGCCACTTCAATTTCTTCCATAGTCGCATTTTGTTTAGCCACTCTTAAATTGTTTTCAATTGTATCATGGAAAAGAATCGTTTCCTGCGTTACATACCCTTCATTCTTTCTTAAATTGGAAGTGTTTAAAGAGCGAATATTTAACCCATCCACTAAGATACTTCCCTTTGACACATTCCAGAAGCGCATCAACAATTTCAACAACGTACTCTTTCCACTGCCACTCTTACCTTGAATACCAATCACTTCATTTTCACGGATATTTAAATTCATATCCTTTAAGATTTGTTCCTCTTCATACGCAAAATCTACAGAAGATACATCTACCATTTTAAAGTCTGTCTCTTCTTTATTCTCTACTTCTTCAACCATAGGTGACTCATCCAAAAGTGATATGACTCTTTGTCCAGCTCCAATTGTCTGTGATAAAGTTGAACCTAAATTTGCCAATGCGATAACAGGTCCAAAAGAAGATATTTGAAGAACACCCGATACAATCATTGAATCAATCGAACTATTTATATATATATGAATCAAACATAAACCTAAAGATAATAAAACAACACAAAAGTTTGTCAAAGAAATCGTCTTAGCTTGAAAATACTTCAATTCCTTCTCACAATTTGCCAGGGAAGAAGTCTGTTTATTCAAACCTGATAAGCGACGATCTGTATCCATATACTGCATACTTTCCTTTAAGCCACGCATACTCTCTAATACATAACTATTTAGATTAGCAGCTTCTTTACGATACTCTACACCAATCTGTCTTGATTGTTTAGAAATAAAGACAGGTAAAACCACACCCACCACAACATAAGCAAATAGTGAATAAAGTCCATAAATCCATCCAAACTGCACTTGAATACCCACACATATTAGACTTGTGACAAACGCAATACAAATTGGAGAAATCGTATGTGCATAGAACACTTCCAACAATTCAATATCCGAAGTAATTAAAGAAATTAAGCTACCCTTATCTTTCACTTCTAGTTTTGCAGGACACAATTTTCTTAATGCCCCAAACACCTGATCACGAATACGAGCTAACAATTTAAAGGCAATATAGTGATTACATGCTTGCTCTGCATAGCGCAAGATTCCTCTTAAAAGTGCACACACAAATAATAAAATCACAATCGTATGAAAACTAAATAGTGGATCATTTACTAGGGCCATACTTGAAAGAACAGGAATAAAGATGGCACATAAAAATCCAGCTACTCCCATCAGGATGGCACAAATCATAAATCCAGTTAATGGAAATACAAGTTTTATTAAACGTGAAAATATTTGAATTGTACTCATATTAGGCACCATATCTTTCTAATTCTTTTTGCGTGTTAAATAAGTCACGATACACACCATTCTGTTGAAGCAACTCTTCATGTGTTCCACTCTCTACAATATCTCCATCTTTCAAACAATAAATCACATCTGCATGAATTAGATTTGCCAAACGATGCGAAATACAAAGCACAAGCTTTTCTTTTGACAACTCATATAATACTTCCATGATTTTATTTTCGCTCTCTACATCAATATTACTTGTTGCCTCATCCATAATATAGATGGATGAGTCCTTCAGTAAAGCTCTGGCCAAAACCAAACGCTGTCTTTGTCCTCCAGATAAGTTTTTACCACCCTCTAAAATGTGCATATTAAGTCCACCTTGTTCATGCACAAAATCAAGAATACCCACCTTTTCTAATACGCTATTCATTTCTTTTTCAGAAGTATCTTTAGCCACCGACAAATTGTCTTTAAGCGTTCCACTAAACAAATAGCTCTCTAAAGAAACCAAAGTCATATATGGATAGATATTAATATCCTTGATCTCATAATTTGATAGCTTTAGTTCACCCCTATAATTCGAATACTGTCCCATCAATAAAGAGGCAATTGTACTCTTACCACTACCACTCTCACCTACAAAACCAATCATTCCATTATGAGCTTTAAAATTTATTCCATGTAAAACTTCCTGATCCGTATAGCCAAAATGAAGATTCGATGCAGAAATAAAACAATTCTCTATCTCTACATTTTGTTTCTCCTCTATTTCCTTTTCTAATATCGCAAACAACTTATCACTTGCCGCCATACCATTCATCGCAATATGAAAGTAGGATCCTAATTGTCGCATGGGAATAAAGAATTCAGCTGAAATCAAAATGATAAATAAAGTCTGAAACATAGTTATTGCACCACTATGATATCCATTTAACGCAAATACAATTCCCAATGCGCTTCCTCCATAGGCAACCAAATCCATAACTGTAATGGAATTTAACTGCATCGTTAATACACGCATTGTGATCTTACGAAAGTTTTCACTTTCTACATTCATCTTCTCATGATAATGGCCATCTGCCTCATATATTTTTAACGTCGTTAACCCCTGAAGATTTTCTAGAAAATTATCCCCTAATTTTGTGTATTGTCCCCAATAACGATTCAATAGTCTTTTCGCAAACTTTTGTACAAACACAATCGACATTGGAATCAAAGGCACACAAATCAGTAAGACAAAAGCAGCCTTTATGTCCATAAACGAAATAATAATAAATAATGTGAATGGCGCAATTAAAGAATAAAAGAATTGCGGAATATAGCTCGCAAAATACGTTTCTAATTGTTCGATACCCTCACTGGATAATTGTACAATTTCAGCCGTACTCCACTTATTTGTATACCCAATTCCAATTTTAGATAGCTTCTTATATAAACGAGAACGAAGTGTTTCCTTTACAATGTGACTTGATTGATACGACATTTCAATGGCTTTTTGATTCACGACATACCGAATCATTAAACATACAAGAATGATTCCAATGAATGATAAACTTCTATTTTTTGTGACAATCAAACATAAACAAGCCGTAGAACATGCGTTACAAATTAATCCAATCCATTGATACAATACATTTTTTTTAATATAAGGAATACTTTCCTTCACTGAAAATAATAATTTTTTATTAATCATAATCCACCTCAGTTAGTTGAAACAAATCGAGTTTACATTAACTAACTTAAGATGTCAAACAAAAAAACAACTAGATTACTCTAGTCGTTAATTTCTGATACTGTAATTGTTTTGATGACAGGCTGCTTACTTTGTGCAATTGTTCCATTATCATCCATTGGATCTGCATCTTCACAAATCTTGTCCACAACCTTCATTCCCTTTGTGACATGTCCAAAGGCAGCATATTGCCCATCTAATGAATCATTGTCTTCTTGTATAATAAAGAATTGTGAACTCGCCGAATCATAATCTGAGCTTCTTGCCATAGAAATAACACCACGCTTGTGTTTAATATTGTTCTTTACACCATTCTCTTTGAATTCGCCCTTGATTGTTTTGTCGGATCCTCCCGTACCATTTCCGTTTGGATCACCACCCTGAATCATGAATCCTTCAATAATTCGATGGAATGTCAATCCATCATAAAAGCCGGATTTGGCAAGATCTACAAAGTTTTGTACTGTAATAGGCGCTGTTTTTCCATCTAGCTTAACCGTAATTGTTCCATAATCCTTCACTTCAATCTTTGCGATATAATCCTTTGTCTCTTTCTGACACCCAAACAAAGATATACATAGAATAAACGAACATAAAATCGTTATTAACTTTTTCATTGTTTCCACCTCCATCTTATTTTAACAATACACAAGAAAAGGAGCAAGTACATGCCCCTTAGCGATTCGATTTTTCAATCCATTCTTTTGTCTTCATTACCTTATCTGGAAATGTCTTAAAATCTTTTAACTTCCAAGTCCAATTTTTGTTTGATACTGTTCCTGGTGTATTGATTCTAGCCTCTTCTTTATATCCACAAATATCCCAAATAGGAAGAATTACTGTATCTGCATTACTATCTAACGCAAACTGACACAACATTTCATTAAAGGCACGGCTTGAATAGCCTTGGTTTTTAAAGAAACGACGCAAACTAATACGCTTATTTGAATCATACGTATGATAATCCTCATTGCATGTCGCATTATCATGTGTTCCTGTATATAATACAGAGTTTTTCTTTGCCTTTTTCTTTAATTGTTTAGCTTCCATTCTAAACAATAAAACATCCATTCCTGGAATTCCATAATCTTCCTCAAGTTCAATAACCTCAGGACGAATCAAACCTAAATCTTCTGCCACTAAGACAATATCTGGACAGGCCTTTAAAATCGCATCCATCAATTTATGAGCCGGACCCAAAATCCATTTTCCCTCAATGGCAGTAGGACAAGATTCTGGAATCTTCCAATATGTATCAAACGCTCTGAAATGATCGATTCTCACCATGTCGTAACAACGATTCATCCAACTCATACGATTACACCAGAAAAGATATCCATTTTTTTCCTGCGCATCAAAATCATAAATTGGCATTCCCCAACGTTGTCCAGTTTCACTAAAATAATCTGGTGGACAACCCGCAATATATTCTGGTTTTCCTTCTTCATCCAATAAGAAAGCTTTACGGTTGCACCATACATCCGCACTATCTAAATCTACATAGAATGGCATATCTCCCATGATTTTAAGATTTCTTGCGTGCGCATACATTTGAATTTCATCCAATTGTTTATAAAAAACAAACTGTAAAAACTCAATATAAAAAATCTCATCTTTATAATCATCCAAATCAATATCACGATTTTCTGGCCAATTCTTATATTCATCTTCCCACTCAAACCATGGAGCCCCATTATAAAAACTCTTAAATAAAGAGTAGGCAGACCAATCCTCTAGCCAAAATGCATCACGCTTAAATGCTTCAAAATCTTCTTTAAATGAATCAAATTCCTTTTTAAAAACTTTAAAGGCCTTTTGAAAATAAGATTCCTTGAATTCACGAATCTTGTCATATTCAACAAAGTCTTTAAACTTATTACAATTCACAATTGAGCTTTGCGTCAACAACCCCATTTCACACAAACGATCCAAGTTAATATAGATAGGATCCCCCGCAAAACTAGAATATGTCTGATATGGAGAATGAGTGGGGCCTGTCATCTGCAAAGGTAAGATTTGCCATATGGTATACCCTGCATCCGCAATAATATCTATCATTCGAATTGTTTTTTGCCCTAAATCACCAATCCCTTGATTTGCAGGGATAGAGAAAACAGGACATAAGATTCCTGCACTTCTATTCATTTTATCACCGTTTTGTAATCCCTTTCATTACTTCTATTTTAACACACTTTTATAAAAAAGAACTATATATTTCAAAAAATTATATAGTTCCTATTCCATAGAGAATAAATCCCTCAATTCTTCCTTGGATAAAGTCGAAATGCCACCATTTGAATTTTCGACAAATATATCACTCATCTCTTTTTTGCGCTTCTGCATCTCATAGATTTTCGCTTCTATTGTGTTCTTCATCAACAACTGATACACTAACACATTCTTTGTCTGACCAATACGATACGCACGATCTGTTGCTTGATTTTGCGCACTCACATTCCACCAAGGATCATAATGAATCACAGCTTGTGCCTTAGTCAGATTTAGCCCAGTTCCACCAGCCTTTAATGAAATTAAGAATACATCCGAATCATCACTCTGAAAAGCATCTACTTCTTCTTTACGCTTCTTCTTATCAACTGCACCCGTAATCATATGGTATTTGATGCCTCGCTGATTAAACTCTTCGATAAAGGAATCAAAAATACTTGTGAAACTTGAAAACAACAAGACTTTCTTACCATTCTCTTTTAATGTCTCAATCAATTCAAGACACATTGTAAACTTTGTACTCTCACCCTTATAGTTTTCATATAACATTCTTGGTTCGCAACAAATCTGACGAAGACGCGTCATCATCGCGATGATCAAAATCGAATCCACTTGTTCCAATTCTAATTGTTGCTGAAGCTGCTCATTGACTTGGGCAAGGTTTGCAAGATACAACTGCTTTTCCTCCGGACTAAAGTTTAACCACATATCTTTCTCAACCTTATCCGGCAAATCCTTCAATACTTGTTTTTTCGTTCTGCGCAAAATAAATGGCGACACCAACTTTTGAAGTTTGGACTGTCTGTCATCATCCCCCATCTGAATGGGTTTCTCAAAATTCTTTGTGAAATAATTCAAACTATATAGATAGCCTGGCAACAAGAAATCAAAGATACTCCACAATTCACTTAAACTATTCTCAATTGGCGTTCCTGTTAATGCCAAACGATGTTTACTTTTTAAAGCCTTTACACTTTGCGCATTCTTTGTCTTAGGATTCTTAATAAACTGTGCCTCATCTAGAACAATATATTCAAATTCCATAGGCATATACAATTCAACGTCCCTACGCAAATAATCATATGTCGTAATATAGAGTTCGTGATTTTCCTGAATAATCTCTTTACGCACTTCTTGCGTTCCCGTAACACAAACAGCGTCCACACCAATCTTAAACTTTTCAATTTCTGACATCCAGTTATACATTAGACTACTTGGACATACAATCAAACTCGGTTTATCCTTTGAAACAAACTGTTCATAAAATACCAATACTTGAATAGTTTTTCCAAGTCCCATATCATCGGCAAGAATTCCATTTAAATTCATGTTTTTCAAATCATACAACCATTGAATGCCCTGCTGCTGATACGTGCGCAATAAAGATTTATATTCATCCTTCAATTGAATCGTTTGTTCTTTCACTTTCATTAATCGATCTGTATATTCTGTAACTGAATCATCATTACGAACATCCAATTCTGAATCCACATCCATTAAATGGAAAGCCTGATATGCTGGTTTTTCAATTGTTTCTTTCTTGAAATCCTTAGTCGTTAAATTCATTGTAAAAGCCAATTCATTCAACTGTTCTAAACCTGTATCTTCCAAATCAATCATTTCGCCATTCTTTAACTGATAAAACTTTTTCTTCTTTCGATACGCATTTAAAATATGTGACAATTCATCTGCGTTCACATCACTATCTAGTTCCATCTTCAATAAATCATTTTGAACATAGACCTTTACACTTAAATTCATACTGTGACGATTCTTTAAACGTTTCAATTCCTCAGACACATACACATCCGCTTGTTTTTGAATCAAAGGAATTCCATGATCCAAAAAATTATATAACGCATCGCTTCGACCTTTAAATACAGCCTTATTATCTTCAATCTTTACCGCATAATGCGAAATAATTGCTTCTATACTGGCAATTTGGTTGGAATCTGTATTTGTAAAAAAACTCTTTTTTTGATTATTTTCTAGATAGTTTCCCCATACAATCATATTCGCATTTTCAAGATCTGAATACACACGAATATTCTCAATTACAGTCGCATATTTTTCTACATCTACATTCGTTTCTAATTGAATATAATCCATATATGGCTGCAAGCATTGTAAGTAAAAAGCTCTAAAATCACTTTTTTTAATCAACCAACCATCTTCTTGCGAAACATTATACGCAAGTGAAGCTAAAAAGCCATCCGCATCCAATGTGTATCGCGTAATATTTTTATAATCCACTACATACAAATGTTTATTACCAATTAGAAAATTATCATCCAAATCTACATTGAGTTCGAAACAATCATCATATTCAACCAATTTTATAACTAATTTTATATCTTTTTCATCCGTTTTAAATTCGGTATAGTCATTAGGCAAAGATACATTTAAATCAAAGAAATCATCCAGACATTCCGAATAGATTTCCCCGTCTTTTTGCCAATCTTTTGAAAAAGTATATTTCATCAAAAATGAATAAATCTTTTGACTTGGCTCATCCAAATCTTCTGGATTTAAATAAATCTGTGTGTTTTTCCCAAAAGATTCCAATTTCTTTTCAAAAAAGCCTAGCATTAAAGTTTGAATATTCTTTACTATATATGCACGATTCACTTGAATCTTTAATTTAAACGCTGCCTGATCATAATAATACGAATTTGTAGGATGCAACGTCAAACGAATTCGATTCTCGTTTTCCTTAAAGAAATTGTTAACTTTATCTTCTTGTTTTTCTTTTAGAAAATCAAATGCCGTCTGATTCAAGCTATGAATTCTTCGACGCTTTCTTTCCAATTCTTCCTGACGATTTTTTTCTTCAATATATTGCTGATACTCCACACAAAACGGAAAAGTCTGGGGATTGATCGCATTAATGGCACGCACTACACTTACTAAATGCACACACCCTTTATGTGTCTCTTGTGAGCATGTACAATTTGTAGTTAATATCGTACCATATTCATTCACTCTAAAGTTAATAATTTCCTCATTCCAACGCGTTTGAATAATAGCCTTTACTTCATAATATAAAATCCGATCATGCACTCTTTCAATTGAGATACGCTCAATCTTACCTGCATAATAAGGATCATTTGCCTCATAATATATCCATGAATTTTTAATAAAACGATTTAAAGATTCTTCATAAATGCGCATATTTCTTCCCACCTAACTTACTCCTTATTATACCACAAATTTGACTTTCTATTTTTGAGTTGTTAATGTATCAGAAAGAAAGAGGAATAATATGAACGCAAAAATTTTTACAACCTTTCCACAAGATGCCAAAGACATTCGTATTGAAGTATTCGTGAAAGAACAAGGCTTTGAAAACGAATTTGATGAAATCGACACTATTAGTCATCATATTGTTGCCTTTGATGAAAGAAAACCCATCGGAACATGTCGTTTCTTCAAAGAAAACGATCACTATACCATTGGAAGGGTGGCTGTATTAAAGGAATATCGAAATCAACATATAGGTAACCTATTAATTAGAACAGCTGAAAAAGAAATCAAAAAATTAAATGGAGACTTAATTGTGGTACACGCACAAGTTCGTATCCACCCATTTTACGAAAAACAAGGCTATATTCAGTTTGGTCAAATTGACGATGATGAAGGAGTCCCACATATGTGGATGAAAAAAAAGATACAGTATTAAGCTACTGTATCCAAAATATCCTTCATCTTTTTTGCGAGTCCCTTTGTCTTTTCAACCGATAAAGAACAAATCGCAACACGAATACCCAAATTTACTTTGACGGTAAAAATGTTGTTTTCCATTAATGCCTCATGGAATTTGTCACGTGTTTCATTATCCATAGATAAAGTTACGAAGAATCCTTCTTTGTAAGGATAATGTTTTAATCCCACTTCCTTCGCTTCTTTGACAAAGATATCTCCACGTTCTTTTAATAAATTTACATAGTGCAATCTTTCTTTATCATACGCATCTTTATGATTGTCTAATACATCTACAAATGTAGCCATAGCCCCATTGTTGATATTTGACCAAGTCGCACGCGCATCCTTTTCAAATACGATCTTCACTTGTTGCACTGCTTCTTTTTCTTGTCCTAACACAATGGCAGCACCACAACGAAGTCCATAGCTCGTCATTGATTTTGATAAACTAAATGCGACAATTACGACAAAGTTTTTCTCAATTTGATCAAACTGTGCAAAATATTCTTTCGCCTTTTCTTGTCTAGAAGAAAAATCAATATACGCAATATCATTCAACAATACTACGGCATGTGTTTTTGAACATTCATTCAAGAAAGAAATGACTTTTTTCCATTCGTCTTCACTTAAAGAATAACCAGTTGGATTGTGACAAGGATCGTTGATCACAATGACTAAACGATTTTGTTTTTCCATCACATTTTTACATGCCGATTTAAAAGAGTTTAAATTAAAGTGATCTTCTTCAAATAAACTATATTTTTCCACATTCAAATTGTGCATCTGCGCCATTAGTGCATAAGATCCCCATGCGATTTCTGGCAAGACAACTGTTTGTCCCTCATCTAGACACTCTTGTAAAGTCATACCAACAGCACCGGTTCCTCCAGGTGTTGCGATAACTTCATGTTCTAAGTGTGAATTCCCATTTAATACCCAGTCATATACTTTTTGTCTAAAGTCTGGATTTCCTGTAAAACTAGCTGCATAGGCTGCCAATACTTTATTATCCAATTTTTTTAATGAACTAAATACACTGTCTAAGGCAACCAAAGTTCCCTCTTCATCATATAAAGAACCAATTGTCGCATCTACAACGTTTTCACTTCCCACCTTAGCCTTAGCCTCTTTTGCCTTGGCAACAATTGAGAATACAGTATCTACGATTGGTGTTTGATTGACACTTTCCTTCACAAAATTCATACTTATTTTTCCTCCTTTAAAGTATATGCTCCCAATACTTTTACACTTTCACACACAGACTGTACCTCTCGAATACAATCATTTGCCTTTGACATATCCCCTTCAATTTCGACAAAGAAGAAATACTCAAAAGGTTTATTTTTCATCGGTCTAGACTGAATACTTTCCATGTTCAATCCATTCTTGGCAATACAATCAATGATCTTTGCCAAAGCGCCACTCTCATGTTTAACCGATAGAACCATACTAAAGCGATTGCCCTGCATTTGTGGCTTTAATCCAATTACTAAGAATCGCGTTGTGTTAGTCGCATTTTCTTGAATGTTTGTAGCCAACACCTTTAAGCCATACAACTCTGCATTTTCCTTAGCACCAATAGCTGCTTTATGCACATCCTGTTGTGCTGAAATATATTGAGCTGCCATCGCCGTATTTGGATAGGCCACCGTTTGTACATTTAATTCCTTTAAAAATTCTTTAGACTGTGAAAGTGCTTGATCCTTTGAATAGACCCACTCCACATCTTTTAATGTACTGCCCGGAATTCCAAGTAAACATTGTTCAATCTTTTGATCATAAATTGACTGAATATACACTGGATATTCCATTAATAAATCTAAGACTTCTCCAACCAATCCAGAATTCGTATTCTCAAAAGGAATCACACCATATTGTACGTCTGAATGGACAACCATTTGAAAGACTTCCTCAAAACTAGAAACGCCCACTTTTGGATTGGAAGAAAACAACTTCTCGCTCACCATATGCCCAAAGGCACCTTCAACTCCACAATATCCAACTTTATCATGCGACTGCAACGTTCTTTGATAGGCCTTCGATTCTTTCATAATGAACTTTATAAAAGACTCATAATATTCTTTATAATCTGGATTCTGAATAAACTGCAGATTCTTTTCAATTACAACCTGCTCTCTACCTGAATCTAGAATTGGTAAATCATTTTCTATTTTATACGCAATCACATCTTTTACTGCATCCAATCGTGCTTCATACAGCTTAGCCATTTCACGATCGATTGCATCTATTTGTGTACGTGCTTGTTCTAACTTATTCATTAGTTCACCTCGTGAATATCATACCATAGTTTTCATACATTTTCTGAAAATGAATGTATCATTTTTTAGTCATTCATCTATTACTAATTTTAAAATGAATCGAGTAGGAGAAAGTAATAAAACTTTCGTCCTCTCACACCACCGGGCAAGCC
>OHRB01001007.1_pt1 | contig 12057 bp, 26 predicted proteins | sample 1578381 | NCBI WGS metagenome assembly OHRB01 (sample SAMEA3879566, study PRJEB24766) | human gut metagenome | biome: human-associated habitat; feature: feces | place: USA | collected 1985/1987
AGCTTAGGGCGCAGCTTGATGCCGCGTACTTGCGATGGGATGACATTAAGAAGAACGGCTGCTCCGACCCTGCGTGGCCAGATGGTGTGAACCTGAACCTCGTCAGGAACCACATCATCTACTTCTACCGCTTCCTGCGGGAACGAACCAGCAAGAACGTGCAGCTCTCCATGTTTGATGCCGGAATGGACCTGCAAGACGAGCGACCTTTGCCGCCTGAAGTTCCCAACAACTACATGGTCCCGAACGGGAAGTACCGCGATAGATTGAATGGCCGTTATGAGAATTTGCTTTTTGACCCGAATGTTTAAGCGAAAGCTGAAACGCTTTTTGAAATCGAAAGGAAAGAGTGAAATGTCTGAAAAGAAATTTGAAGTTTTGGTTCAGATTCGCGCAGCCCTGACCCAGCAGGACATCGACGACATCATGGTGTCTGCCCTCGAAGGCGGCATCAACTACTGGTGCAGGCGCGTTGTCGTGCAGGGTGACTACCTCGGCGAGTACGCCAGCGAGCAGATTTCGCGCGGCGGGAAGCTCGCCATCTGGCTCGATGAGCCGTTTGAGGATGACAAGACCTGCTATATGCTCGACCGCGACAAGTTCCTTGCCGGCTTCAAGCTGTGGCTGGAAAAAGGCGGGGACAGCTATGACGCAATCGACTACTCCGATGGCTCCGTTGACTGCGGGCAGATTGATGCCACCTGCGCCGACGAAATTGTCCAGTACGCGCTGTTCGGCGAGCTGGTATTTGGCTGAGAAGGGAGGCGAGATCATGGGCGTTGCCGCCGATACCATCTGCCGCTGCATGAAGAAAAAGAAACTCCGGCAGAAAACCGTGGCTGCCAGTCTGAACGAGAATCCTCGCCAGATTAACCAGCAGCTTCGGCGCATGGATGACATCAAGGTGGAGCGTTTCTGCAAGTACGCTGATGCCCTCGGCTATGATGTTGCTGTCATCGACCGAGAGAGCGGGGAAGTGGAAAAGCTCGACCCTGCGAAAAATAATCTGTGAAATCATAGACCATTTGCTTGTCAAACGGTCGGCATCTGTGCGAAGATAAAGTTACCAAAATCAACAACCTCGTTACCTGCAAAAGTGATTTTGGACTTTGAAAATGGAGGAATTGATATGGACGACAACGCCACGAAATCCGTGCTTCCGTCGAAAGAAGCTCTCCTTGAGTTTCTGAAGACGCACAAGTACAAGTCTCTCCCGACCGCCATTGATGCCGCGCGGAGCGGCAAGAAGCTTGTTTTCATCTTTCTCGATCAGGAAGCCTACGGCGACCGCAGCTATTACTACTGCGAGGAAGATGACATCGTTTACTCCGAATACTTGAGCATCGGAGACTGAGGAGGAATTTGATATGGCAAAGCTCTACGTTTCCCTTACGCCTGATGAAGTGCGGGCGAGTATCCCTTACGACCTCATCTGCATGGTTCGGTACGGCTGCACATGGAACACCGGCCGCCGTCGCCGCGCTTGGCAGCTCGACTTTACCGAGGACGAGAAGAAGGCTGCTGGCCGGCTGTTCCGGCAGTCCTTTGAGTGGACCTGCGGCCGGGGCTTGTCCGGCACCATCCGTATGACCATGAACACGTTCAACCTGTGGCGCAAGCTCGGCGAGTTCTGCGCATCCGTATGAGAGGAGCGAAGACCATGATTGAGCAGAAGTACATTGACGTTATCGAGAGCCTTGGCTGGAACATCCTTGGCGACCTGAACGACACCGGCATTGAACTCCAGCAGGCATCTCCTGCCGGCGAGGATTTTGTTTTCTATACTGACACCGCAGACTTTCCCAAGGGCGTTATTGAGTACGCCCGTGACTTTGACCCTGACGAACACGTTGAGCTGTGGGTCGAGCATCGCGGGGAGGGCGGCTGTCCCTCCACCGTCCGCGAGCTGGTTGATGATGCTGAGGCCATCAAGAAGATGCTCAAGACACTCGCCGATGCACTGATTACGGCACAGAGCGGTGGAAGGTCGTGGCTGCTCGGCGATGACCTTGTGACCGAAGATAACCTTTTGGACGGCTTCTCGTTCTACGATGTCATCCTTGCCGCGCACTGCAACTGCAAGACCATAGACAGGAACGCCATCCGCACTCAGGTTCAGGAAATCCTCAGCCAGCGGCTCGAAGACATGAACTACCTGCTCGACCGCAACATCGACAAGATTGCCGAAGAAGCACGAAAGGGGAGAGAGTGATATGAAAAAGGTCGTTAGTCCGTGCTTCTGCAAGGTCTACACCCGCAGCGGCAATGAAGCAACTGCGCGGGCATTCTGCGAAATCCAGTTTGAGAATGGCAGACTCAGCATCACTGGCGTTATCGGTCCTCTGCGCAGCGGCGACTGTCGTGGCGGTGCTGGTCAGTGCGTTGATGAAATCCGCGAAGGCCGCCCCTGCGATGAATGGACGCAGGAAATGCTCGACAAGTTCTGCTCCATCTGGGGCGAGTGGCATTTGAACGATATGCGTCCGTACTGCAAGCACCAGAAGGAGCTCGGCTGGGACAAGCTGGCCGTCACGCCTGTCACTCTGTACCACTATCGGCTGAACAGCAAAACCCTCCGGCGGCAGGAATCCATGAAGAAAAGCTCGTGGAAGATGCTCTGCGATGGAATGACTGCCGCTCTTAGCGATGACCAGATTGAAGTTGCCAAACTGCCGTACAGCATCACTCTGCCGCACGAAATCTCTGGCGATGCAGCTCTGTACTATGAGCCGCAGAAATCGCCCTACCCCGGAATGACCGGCGCGACCGAGACGAAGACCCTCGGCTGGCTCCACCCCGATGAGCACCCCGATGGCATCCTCGGTAAGCCCTGCCCGGTCTGCGGCTACCAGTATGGCCACGCATGGCAGACCGAAGAAGTTCCGCAGGAAGTGATCGACTGGCTGTTCAATTTGCCCGAATCGCCTGTCGTTCCAGCGTGGGTGTGATTATGGGAAGTTACGAACAGCTCTCCATGTTCACGATGAGCATGGAACCGACCACCGCGATTTGCTGCTTTGGCCGGGGGCTTGCGTCCGCAACGCCCATCGAAACGTGGATGACTGATCTCGTCCCGAACGGTGAGTACGTCATCCACGTTGCCGGTCATCCGCTCGTCCTGCGTCCAGCAGGAATCACACGGAAAGCTATTCCGAAAGGCCATGAGTTCTACCACTACCTGATCGGCGACAAGCTCTACGCCGGTATCTTTGTTGGGAGGGATGCACGATGATGGACAGAATCGTTGTCACGGCAGCGGACATCGAAAAACTCCTCGCATGGCGAGATGAACACAACGATTTGGTTCGTTCGATGCCGGTTCCTCTGCGAGAGGTCAAGATTCAGGTCGTTGAAAACGGAATCTCCATCAAGTGCTTCCGCTCCGACAAGAAGCTGAAGTTTTACCTCGATAGCCCCAGCCGGAAGCTCGGACACGTTGTCTTCGCTCCTCTTGGCAACGGCCTGTGGAAGAAGAAAGTTAGTACGCTCCCTGCTGACTGCAACCCCGCCGAAATCGAACAGGGTGCTTTGACCGTGTACGGCTCCTTGATGGCTCTGATGGCCTACGGCGCATCCGAAGCTCCTGCCGCCACCGAAGCGGAGCATGAGCCGAAAGCTCACACCGGCCACAAACGCTCTACAAGGTGGAATCCTGTCGGCACTACTTACATCCTTCACTCGTCTGGAAAGCGGCTCTCTGTGGCTCCCAAAGGCCACCACGCAAGCCCAAGCTGCTCCTTCACTGTTCACGGTCACTTCCGGCATTACAGGAGCGGGAAGACCGTCTGGATTGCCGAATACCGAAAAGGGACCGGCAAGGAGCAGAGCAAGACCTACAAGATTGGAGGTGATTTGGATGAATGAGAAATCCGAATGGCAGTTCCTCATTGATTATGTCAAGGACGACACGACCGATTTTGGCCTCGATTCCTGCCGGAACCAACTTCTTGCATTGTGGACCGTCTACTGTATGCACAACGACCTCGATGTCGATACCGCGATGTACGATGCTGTCCTGCTTTACCTGTTCAATGCTCTCTCGCTGGAGCAGCGGCGCGAGTTGTGCCGCAACTACTATCCGAAGTTCGATGATGTGATGGGTGTATGGCTCGCCTAATATTGGAGGTGATCTGAATGGATGAAAACGCCGAATACTGCGCCATCGTAGCGTTCACGAAGGACAACGACCCGACCTGCGAGAAGAATAGGCAGCAGCTCTATGCCCTCTGGACCGCCTACTGCATCCACCATGATTTGGTCGTGTCATCCGCCGCATACGAAGCTATTATCGGGCATCTGTTTTTCGCACTCTCGTCCGAATGGCTGATTCACCTGTGCAATGGCTACCGCGACAGATTCGAGGAACGCATGGCACAGTATCTTTGATTGAGGTTTGAGACTATGAACAAGAATAAAGTTCCCTACAACACGCAGGTGCAGTTTGCAATTCTGGCTGGCAAAAGCGATGAGGCACACGACGTCATTGGTCGCGCTCTTGCCGAAATGGGCAATGGTGCTCTTGAGTTTGCTCAGAGCTATCCGTTTGACGACTTGCCGTTCGTTATTGTTGCCATGAAGGTTGCTGTCAATGCGCTTGAGTCTATGCTTGGCCCCAACGGAAAGGCACTTGCCGACACCATTTACAGCCGTACCGACAGCATTGTCGTTGATGCCTCCGAGTTCAAGCGTCAGGCGAAAGGTGGCGACGGCAATGTCTGATGAAATCTGCATTTTGTTTGGCGAGGACGGTAAAGCCCATGCGTACAACAGCGAGTTCGATGTGACCATCCACTGCGAGAATGAGCGTGAGATGAACGAGGCCGTCGCTCTGCTCAATTTGGCGAACCGTCTGCATTGGAGAAAGACCGATTTGACTCCCCCCACCGAGGAGGATGCCGATGAGCACGGCAAAGTTCTTGCCATAGAGGAGTGCGGTGCCTTTGAAGGCGCGGTCGAAACGTGGGACTTTGATACGGTCGCACAATTCCCTGACCAATACCCCATTTGGATGCCGCTTCCTAAGCTGCCGGAGGTAGAGGAATGAAGAAAGCGGTTCTCATCAGTATTCGTCCTGAGTGGTGCGAGAAGATTCTTAACGGCGAAAAGACCGTTGAAATCCGCAAAAATCGCCCTAGTTTGAAAATGCCATTCAAGTGTTATATCTATTGCACAAAGCCTGTCGGAAACATCATCGGCGAGTTTACTTGCGACAAGATACGCTTTTACTTTGGCAAGTCGTGGCTGGTCAAGGAAGACATCGAAGACGTAACTGCTGGTAGCTGCCTGTCCTTGGAACAAGTCAAAGAATATGCCGGCTGGAGAAAAGCTACATCTTTTATGGACCGTAAAGATTTGTATGCATGGCACATCTCCGACCTGAAGATTTATGACAAGCCCAAGTCCTTGTCCGGCTTTTCTAGGCATGACTTTCGTGGCATGAACGAAACCGATGTCTGTGGAAATGAGAGCTGCGAGCATTATCAGCCGTCTGGAAGCTATATGCTCCCGCCGACCTGCGCAATCAATGGCTGCTGTTTGAGCAAGCCGCCCCAGAGCTGGTGCTACGTTGCTGAGGCAGAGGAGGACGACGCCTTATGAGTAAGAAACGGTATCTTGAAGCTGAGATGCTGAAAGAGTTCCTGCGCATGGGCATGAAGGTAGGCCATATCCACACATTACGGGATGTGGAGAACTATATCGACACCCAGCCAGAAGCTACCCCGCAGGAAGTGGCCGGTCAATGCTGGAGAAATTCCAAGTATGACCCTCCGACAGAAGCGGATGCTGACAGACTCGGAAGAATCATTGTTTGGGGAGCCGCTGTCAAGCACGTTGACATCACATATTGGGAGAATGCAATTTTTCATCCTGTGGACGTTCCGTTCTGGATGCCGCTGCCCAAGCCGCCGGAGGAAAAATGAACATGGACATCGTAAAAACGCCCGAACTGCTTATTGCAATCGCCGACGAGAGCTATGGCCTGAAATTGAAGCCAATCGAGGCCGAGATCATGCTTGGCTATCTCGAAGGCTCTGATTTCTGTCTACTCCACCGATTTGACGACAGGCTCGACTGCGAAGTCCTGCGCATCCACGACAACCAGAGCACCGACGAGGACTCCGGTGAGATCGTCTACAAAATCGCGCAGGTCATGGAGTTCTGCCAGCGTTGCAATGCCGCCATCCTCTCCGAGCAGGAGAACCTACGAAATTCGCCTGATGAGTACGTCCGCGAACTGCGGAAGGACGAGGCTCTGCTTAACCGGCTCGTGGCAGCCGCATGGCTCACTGTTCCATTTGCCAGCGCACATCTGCTCGACAGAATTATGAGGAGAAACGCCCAGAAAGCATAGTATTCCGCAGTCAGCGCACGGTTGCCTCGTGCGTTGACTGCATTTGCTGTGACCGCAAAAAAATCTGTAAAAACGTAGATTTTTCGGTTGACAAAAGTAAGCCCCCTGTGCGATAATATAATTACAGAAAACAACATATCACCGTTAAAAAATATGAGGCAACGATTATGAAAAAGTTTGAAGAAATGAGCAAGTCCGAGATGGAAGCCGAAATCGCATTCACGAAGGACTTTGTGAACAACGGCGGCTGCCTGAACCAGAGCCAGTGGAACCGCGTTCTCAAGCTCATGGAGCTTGTCAAGGAGGGCTGAGCAATGAACGTTCTGTACATCGAAGGCCGTCGGAACGGCTATGACCCTGACCAGTGCGGCGAAACGATGACCGTTTCCGAGATGATCGAGTTCCTGAGCCAGTTCGATGGCGACCTGCCTATCTACCTGAACAACGATAGCGGCTACACGTTCGGCAACATCGACGAGTACAGCTTCAGCGAGTGCGAGCACGATGATTCCGATGCCGATGACGATTGCGATGTCCCCGATGATGAAGCGGAATTTGAGGAGGAATGAATATGTTTGACCTGCGTGAGCACAAGGACCTGATTCACAGCTTGGTAGCTGAGGCCGACAAGAATGATACGAACTGGGAGTGGAGCGTTGAATCCATCGACCAGATGAATGCCCGCATCCGCTGGGGTTATCTCGAATACTGCGAGCAGCCCAATCCGTTCTTCGTTATTGAGTTGGAGGACACCGGCGATGGTTGCTGGATTTGCACCCGCGACGAGAACGGTGACCAGTTAACCTCTGATATTGTCGAGGACAAGGATATTCCGGACCTCAACACCCCGATTGATGAGGCCATCAAGGTGATGTTCCGCAACATCGTCAACACCGCTCACAACTGCTACTGATAGGAGGAAATTACATGAAGTTCGCAGACATCAACCGCCAGTTCACTGAGATTGCTGAAAGCTATCTCGACCACGGCTACCACATCAACACCGCCACCATGGGACCGAGCAGCGGCGAAGTTGCTCATCTCGATCTGACGAATGGCGGCGTAGTCATCCGAATCGTGCTCCAGAGCTTTTTCAAAGATGACGATTTCTACAACGAAGGCTATGAGCTTATCGTTGGAAGTACAAATGAAGCTGTTCCCGATGCACAGCCTTCCATGTTTGTTTCGATTTGGAACAATCGTCTTCATGTCGTAGAACGGCACAAGTTCTTCTGCACTGGCAGCGTTCTCAAAGGAAAGCACCACGGTGAACGCTTCTATGGAACAAGGGATGAGGCTGAGGCTGCCGCCAAGACCCGCTCAGACCGCGCTGTCGCAATTTATATGTCGGCTTGCCCCAGCGTGATGACCAGCAGAGCTGCCAAAATTGCTGAGCGGTACATCAGCCGGGTCACCGACATCAAGCACCCGAACCGCGCGAAGCTCAATGTTCGCCACGCAATCCGCCGTGAAGATGGCCGCGTGTATGGCCAGTACATCATCACCTACAACGGCAAGAGCTACATCTTGCACTGAATCGAAAGGAGAACCGAACTATGAATGGTATGTTTTATCGCGGAGAAATTTACTATGTCCTGCCTGAAGGCTGTGAGATTGGCAGTGAGCAGCACAGCGGTCGCCCCGGCATCATCGTCAGCAACGACCAGAACAACAAGTATTCCAGCACTCTGGAGGTCGTCTACCTGACTACGAAGGAGAAGAAGCCTCTGCCCACGCACATCCACATCGAAACCGCGCGTCTGCACTCCACCGCAATCTGCGAGCAGGTCTTCACGGTTGACAAGCTCCGCATGAACGACTACGTTGGCAAGCTCACAAAGAACGAGATGAGCGAGATCGAAACTGGTATGCTCATCAGCCTTGGCCTCGATTCCTACCTTGCTGCCGCAAAGGAAAAGGAGAGGGCAGCCACGACCGTTCCTGCGGCCCCCGAAGCACCCGCCGAAAAGACCGACATCGCCGTAGGGGGGGGATTCCAGCGGCCACGACGACCGCGAGTACATTATGGTGTGTGCGCAGCGTGACGTTTACAAGGAGCTGTGCATGAATTTGATTGACAGAAAGTGAGGAATCCGCATGGATGAAATGAAAACCCTGCGTGAGCGGGACATCGAGCTTGAGAAGCTGTGGAAGCAGTTTGAAGACCTTCCCATGGACCCCGACACCGAGAAAATCGAAGAACCGTTCCTGAGCTTTCCCGCCGGGACTGACCGCGGGGACATCTGGCACTGGTTCGACGAACGGCACAGCAAGGGCATTTCCTATTTGCTTTATGGCACTCCGTTCTATGAGAAAAGCGGTGAAGACTCATACCCGCTGCTTGGATTCATCAAGCAGGAAGTTCCGTTCCGGCTGAAGGAGATTTTCTGCATCCCTGAAGACCTGCTCACTCCGAGCGTTGTGGATGACATTGTTTGGTCGCTGTACGATGATAGCGATGTCATGTTCGACTACGACTCCATGGATGAGTTCATCAGCAAGCGGCTGAAGAAGTTCGATATTGACCCGGATGATTATAAGGAGGACGAAGATGAGTAACTTCAATCAGGAGCGCATTGATGCCCGCGATTACGCAATGCAGGTCTTCTGCTGGTGCATTGTTGCCGCCATGCACCAGAACGAAGGTATCGGAGCCAATCGGCTGATGAAGGCTTGCAACGAGATGGAGGAGTTCGAGGCCAAGTACGCCACGGCCATCCGTTACGGCGGCATGGAAGCGGCCACCGATGCAATGCGGAAGGACCTGACCGGCCTGTGCGACCTCGATATCCGGCTGCCTGTTCTGAAAGCCCCCCGCAACCGCAGGGAAGAACAGCTCCGTATGGCCCGCGACCAAGGCGGCAAGATTGCATGGCTTGTCATGGCTGCCACCTGCCGCACCACGTTCAAGTTCGGCAAAGATCGGCTGACCCGGCTCCTGAACGAATCGCTCGCCAACTACCGGCAGTTCCTCGAATGGGATGCCGAAGACCATGAGTACGCCGTGAACAAGCTCTGCCGCATCGTCGAACAGGCATTGCAGGAGGAGCTGAAGGTTGCCGATGAGAGCAAGCGCACCGAGTTCCTGTCCGTATCCGGCATTACGCCCCATGACTACGGCGAGATTATGACTGCCGTACATCTTGCCCGCAAGGACAGTTCCGTTCCCATCGCTGTCCTCAGCCAAAGCGAGATTGACCGGCGCATTGGAAAGCTCAAGAGGGCGTGACCTATGGCCGTCATCTGCCAGCCTGACTGCGCCCGCCGGCATCCCGGATGCCACGACCACTGTGAGGAGTACGCCGAGAAGTCTTCCGCCAGAAAGAAGCAGCTCGAAGAATATGAGGCCAAGAACATGAATCCGTACTGTTGCCGCTGGACCCACCACGAGACCAACCGCAACATGAAGCGGAAGTTCAAAGGCCACGATAAAGATTGAGAGGAATCAGCCATGTACGAATTTTTGTGCCAGCTCGATGTGATGCTCCAGAGTCTTACGAACTGGCTGTCCTACGCCGCCATCATCGTTGCCTTTGCGCTGGCTCTCTGCCAGCTTATCTACTTCATCATTGAGAAAAAGGAGAACCACCATGAGCATCTTTGAGAAACGCATGAGCAGCTTCGTTGACCGGGGCAACAAGCTCATTGCAGAAGGGAAGACCAAGGAGGCCATGAAGCTCATCACGCATGGCCTCCAGCACTACTCCGACCTGATTCTCCGCGCCTTGACACCGTATTCCGAGAGCGATGCTGGCCTTCTCGTCTTTGCCCTCCGACACATCGCCGATGAGATTGAGAAGAACAACCCTGCTGCCAAGCCGCTCTACGAAGGCATGAAGAAAGTCGTCATTGCACCGCCGCTGACCGAGATTCAGAAGGTCAAAAAAGCGAACCGCCTGTGATTGACCCTTGAAATGATTACTTTTTCGTAGTAGAATGTATAGGACGACTCGACCTTACTTTTTCAGCGTAAAAGAAATCGCAGAATACAGAGATTCTGTACGTTTCCGACACGTTGGCGATGCGATGCTGATCCTGTGATCCCTCAGCACCCGCTCTCCCAAAAGACCAAAACACTGCCGGAACCGTTTCGGCAGCTTGGTATCCATCACTTCTGAACCTGCCGCCTGCCCGGCGGCACAAGGCTGTACGGCTGTTTTCCGTACACAGAAAGGAAAAAACTTATGCCTTCTTTGACCACTTTTAAGCTGCTCAAGCAGGAGCACAACGCCCGGCGGGGTGAGTTCAAGACCGTGCACGGCACGGTGCAGACCCCTGCCTTCCAGAATGTTGCCACCGCCGGTGCCATCAAGGGCGGCCTGTCCGCGCAGGATCTGCAGCAGATCGGCACCCAGGTAATGCTCTGCAACACCTACCACCTGCATCTGCGCCCCGGTGATCAGCTGGTAGCCGATATGGGCGGCCTGCACAAGTTTACCCGCTGGAACGGCCCCATCCTGACCGACAGCGGCGGATTCCAGGTGTTCAGCCTGTCCAAGCTGCGTAAGATCACGGAAGAAGGCGTGACCTTTGCTTCCCATCTGGACGGCCACCGCATCTTTATGGGCCCTGAGGAGAGTATGCAGATCCAGGCAAATCTGGGTTCCACCATTGCAATGGCCTTTGATGAGTGTGTGGAGAATCCTGCCCAGCACGCGTACTCCAAAGCCAGCTGTGAGCGCACCACTCGCTGGCTCAAGCGCTGCAAGGCTGAGATGGCCCGCCTGAAGCAGGAGGGCAAGGCCACCAACCCTGACCAGCTGCTGTTCGGCATCAATCAGGGCTGCACCTTTGCTGACCTGCGTGTAGAGCACATGAAGCAGATCGCGGAGCTGGAGCTGGACGGCTACGCCATCGGCGGCCTGGCCGTGGGTGAGCCTGCTGAGGTGATGTACGAGATGATCAGTGAGGTGGAGCCTTATATGCCCAAGGATAAGATCCGCTATCTGATGGGTGTCGGTACCCCTGGCAACATGATCGAGGCTGTTTCCCGCGGCGTGGATCTGTTTGACTGCGTCATGCCCAGCCGCAATGCCCGCCATGGACACCTGAACACCTGGGGCGGCATCATCAATATCAAGAACGCAAAGTATGAGCGTGACGAGCGCCCCATTGACCCCACCTGTGGCTGTCCGGCCTGCCGGAATTACTCCCGTGCCTATATCCGCCACCTGTTCAAGGCAGAGGAGCTGCTGGGCATGCGTCTGGCCGTTATGCACAACCTGTGGTTCTACAACCACCTGATGGAGCGTATCCGCGATGAACTGGATGCAGGCACCTTTACCGCCTTCCATGACCGTTATGTCAAGCTGCTGGATACAAGAATTTGAGCTTTTTCATGCTTTTCCCTTGCAAGAGGGAGCAGAAGCGGTTATAATGAGTTTATCTGAATTTTGAGAGGAGACTTTGTCCCATGCAATTTCTGACTACTACCACTGAAAGCTATATCAGCCTGTTCTTCACCCTGGCTCTGATGTTGGTCCTGCTCTACTTTATGATCTATCGTCCCCAGAAGAAGCAGGAGAAGAAGGATGCTGCCATGCGTGCAGCTCTGGAGATCGGTGATCAGGTCGTGACCATCGGCGGTATTGTTGGCCGTGTGGTCGCCATCAAGGATGACACCTTTGTTCTGGAGACCGGTTCCGACCGTGTGAAGATCCGCTTCACCAAGAATGCCATCAGCTCTGTTGAGAAGCTGAACATGG
>OHRB01001008.1_pt1 | contig 12049 bp, 8 predicted proteins | sample 1578381 | NCBI WGS metagenome assembly OHRB01 (sample SAMEA3879566, study PRJEB24766) | human gut metagenome | biome: human-associated habitat; feature: feces | place: USA | collected 1985/1987
AGCTCGGGCGGCGTCACCTCGAGCACGCTGTGCACGCCCTCGGCTATCGCTTCGAGGTGCTCGCGCATGGCGAGGTAGATTTCCGTGGTGTTGACTTCATCAGTTATCGGCATTCCGGTTATATAGTGCTTGCCCTTTATGCCGATTGCAAGCTCGGTGTCGCGCAGATACGCGCAGCCGATGCGCTTTTTTATGCTCTCGGCGGTCTTTTCGCCGATGACTATATTGCGCTCGCGGCGCAGGTAGCGGATTATATCCTCGTCGAGGATATTGCCGGCGATTTTGACCGATTTTGAAATTGAGATACTGCCCATGGTGACAACTGCGATATCCGCCGTTCCGCCGCCGATATCGACGACCATCGTGCCCATCGGGCGTCTGATATCAAGCCCCGCGCCGAGTGCCGCGGCGAGCGGCTCTTCTATAAGGCACGCCCTGCCCGCTCCTGCGGCTGTGACGAGATCGAGGATAGTTCTCTTCTCAAGGTTCGTGACGGTCGAGGGCATGCAGACGACTATATTGGGCTTGAACACCATGTTTTTGCAGACTTTATAGAGCAGGACGCGGACTATCGCCTTAGTGGCGGTGAAATCCGAGATAACTCCGCTTCGCATGGGCTTGACGACGGTTATGGAATCGGGGTTACGCCCAATCATATCCGCCGCTTTCTGACCGACCGCCAGGAGTCTGCCCGTATCGGTATCGAATGCGACGGCGCTCGGCTCGGAGACGACTATTCCCTTGCCCTCAACGAAGATGAGTATGGAAGTTGTGCCGAGGTCTATTCCGATGTTTGTTCCGAGCATTTTCCGTCCTCCTTTTTGGTTATCGCCGCGCTGACGCAATATACTTTATCCGCGCCGCGCAGAAGCAGGAGCTTTGCGCACTCGTTGAGAGTCGCTCCCGTTGTTGATATATCGTCGCAGAGCAGAACTGCGGCGTTTTCTGTAATTTTGTTTTCGGCGCAATCGAACGCGCCGATGACTCCACCGAAGCGCTCGATGCCGCCCAATGTTTTCTGCTCCTTTCCCTGAAACGGTCGGGAGAGCAGTTTTTCTTCAAACGGCACGCCGAGCTCTTTTGCAATCTCTTTTGCGAGCAGTGCGCTCTGGTTATATCCGCGCTTTTTGAGCGAAGATTCCGACAGGGGCACACAGCAGACGAAGTCAAACTTCACGCCCGCGAAATTCTTTTTAACGCTGTCCGACATAAACCGGGCGAGTCCCACGGCGTTCTGAACACAGCCGTCAAATTTCAGGGCATGAACCGAACGCTTCGCGGCACCGGAATAATAAAACGGCGCGGTCTGCGATTCGAAAAAGCGTCGGTGAGACGAGCATGAGCAATACTTTTTCTCCCTGCCGCAGTGCGGGCACAGCTCGCCTTTTACATATTCGAGATCGGCTTCGCACCGGTCGCACACGGGCATATCCGGCGGCACGACTTTGCCGCACAGGGCGCATCGGCGCGGAAAGAGAGCATATGAGATATATTCAAGCGCCGACATCTTCATTCTTCGTTCACCAGAAGAAAATGTTTGAGCGCGGAATAGCGTCTGGCTTTTTTGTCGTTCGCCGCCATAGCGTAAATCTGACTCTGGCTGCCGACGAGGACAAGTATTTTTTTCGCGCGGGTGACGCCCGTATAGAGCAGGTTTCTGTATGCAAGGCGCGGCGGCACGCCGATTATCGGCATTATGACCGCGGGAAACTCGTTGCCCTGGCTCTTGTGAACTGTCACGGCGTAGGCAAGCTCGAGTTCCTGCAAGGCTTCAAACGGGATAACCGCCTTGCGCTCGTCAAACATTATCTCCGCCATGCGCGAGCGAAGATCGACCTTTCTGAGAATACCTATATCGCCGTTGAAAATCCCCGTTCCGTCGCCGTCGGGGCCTGTCCACTCGATATCATAGTTGTTGCGCGTCTGCATGACCTTGTCGCCCGTGCGGAACACTGTCGCGCCGACTGTAGTTTCGGGCTTCGAGGCATCCGGCGGATTAAGAGAAGCCTGCATGACGCGGTTGATATTGTTCGTTCCGCACTCACCCATTCTCGACGGGCAGATGATCTGGATATCGTCGAGCGGTGAATATCCATAGGCACGGGGCAGGCGCGTGGCGCACAGATCCGAGACGGTCTTTGCCGCGATAAACGGCGAATCAGTCCGCATGAAGAAGAAGTCCTTGTCGCGCACGCCGAGCTTCGGCGGCTCGCCCTTGACTATTCTATGGGCGTTTTCGACTATCAGGCTCTCCATCGCCTGGCGGAAAACCTCGGTCAGCTCAACGACCGGGATAATCCCGGAGGCTATCATATCATGCAGGACATTGCCCGCGCCGACTGGCGGCAGCTGATCAGAATCGCCGACCATAACAAGGCGGCAGCCTATCGGGAGCGCCTCGAGAAAGCTTGAAAAAAGAGTTATATCTACCATCGACAGCTCGTCGAGGATAACCGCCTGAGCGTCGAGAGGATTGCGTGCGTTGCGCGAGAACTGCGGGCGATCGTGCTTGTCCCACTCGACCTCGAGCAGCCGGTGGATGGTCTTGGCGGGTCTGCCCGTGACCTCGCTCATGCGCTTTGCGGCGCGTCCCGTCGGTGCGGCGAGCGCGACCTTGAGCCCGTCATCCTCAAACAGCTGAAGGATCCCGTTCAGGGTCGTTGTTTTTCCCGTTCCGGGGCCGCCGGTCAGGATAAGCAGTCCGCGCTCAATGGCGGTGACTATCGCCTTTCGCTGGAGATCGCCGTATTTTATGCCGTTCTTTTTCTCTATTCTGTCAATCTCCCTGTCCGCCGCTTTTCTGCCTGCGGGAGGAAATCGGAGTATCTGTTTCATGCGCTCCGCCGAGGACTTTTCCGCCTTGTAGATATGCGGCAGAAATAAGAACTCACGGTTATCGATCAGTTCGTCGATGGTTATATCCACCGTGTCCTCATTAGTCGAGAGCAGCTCGGCGCACGGGGCGAACATCTTCTCGCGCGGGATGCAGGTGTGTCCGTTCGAGAGGTTGTGGTTCATGACATGCAGAACGCCCGCCTGTAGGCGATACCCGTTATCGGGCGGGTCGGGGAGCTGATCTGCGATGAACTCGGCTCGCTCGAAGCTGAAGCCGACTCCCTCGCCGCACAGCGCATAGGGGTTTCGCTTGATTATATCTGCGGCGCGCACGCCGAACGCATTGAAAGCTTTGACACATTCGGCGGTCGTCATGCCGTATTTTTCGAGCGATATCATAATTTCGCGCACGGCGAACTGGCGCTTGAAATCCGCGCTGATCTGCTTCGCCTTTTCGGGCGATATGCCGCGAATCTGCGCAAGACGCTCGGGGTCGTTTTCGATTATATCAAGAGTATTCTCGCCGAACTTGTCAACTATTTTGACCGCGAGCTTCGAGCCGATGCCCTTGACTCCGCCTGCTGCGAGATATCGGAGGATATCGCCTGCGGACGCGGGCATTTTATGCTCGCACAGCTCGACCCTGAACTGGCGGCCGAAGGAGGCATGAAAATCCCAATAGCCGGAGAGTTCAAGCAACTCACCGGCTTTGAGCTCGGGCATGACGCCGACTGCGGTTATCAGCTCATCGCCGCTTTCGAGTTCGAGAACCGTGAACCCGTTTTCGGGATTCGCAAAGGTCACATCGTTTATCACGCCGCTTATGCGTATCCTCTCATGTTCCTCCATTTATATATCCTTTCGGGAAACGAACTTTTCAAATTCGCCGGGGGAGCAGAGATAAAGCCCCTCGCAGCTTCTGCACATTCTTCTGCACTCTTCGATCTGCTTTTCGTCCATACCGAGATCGAGAATCACAACGGCTTCCTTATCGCCAAGCATTCCGCTGCGAAGCCGCTGGGCATAGCCCTTCCCCGCGACATCGGTCATTCCCGTCCTTGCGGGGATAACAACGATATATCTGCCGTTTGAGCGCGGGTGCAGAATTTTCAGCAGTATGTAATACGATATGCTGACCACGCCGATGAGCACGAACGACGCAAAGATGCCGAGAAGCACTCCGTCCGACATTGATATCACCTCAGCACATCATATGCCGGGGACACACGGCGGGTTACATATAGAATAAACCGGATAAGCGAGCAGGCCTGTAAGCCGAGTTTTGTCTTTTAAGGCAACTATCTGTCTAGGCGCACCGTTGCCGATACGCTCAAGCCACCTGTCGGAGAGAATTACGCCGAGCAAGCGCGGAGCTTTCGCTCCTCTCCGGTCGGTGTTGCTCCGGATAGGGTTTGCAGGGCAATGCGGTTCCCCGCACGCCGGTGAGCTCTTACCTCGCCTTTCCACCCTTACCGGCAAAGCCGGCGGTAACTTTCTGTTGCACTATCCCTAGGGTCGCCCCCGGCGGCCGTTAACCGCTATTCCTGCCCTGTGGAGCTCGGACTTTCCTCAGGCGGAGCCTTTCGGCTATCGCCCGCGGCTGTTCAGCCTGCTCACCTATTTTATTTTAATCTTTGTCCGCTTTTCTGTCAAGAACAGGATTCCATGCCTCCCGAAGCGCGGCGACCGCCTCTGGGATGCCCTCCGCCGGAATTCCCGCAAAGCCAGCTAAAATATCCCCTTCTCCCCTGCCCTCCCGAAGAGTCAGCCTCACGCCGTTGCTTAAGGCCAGCCGCACTAATTCTTTACGAGGAATGCCGCTGGAAGGCTCCAAACGAAAGCAAAGGCTGGTTTCCCACAGAGACAGCTTTACCCGGTTTTGGAAGGCGCGTGTTACCTCCTGAAAAAACATAGCGCTTTTCGCAGCATAAAGCTTTCTGAGCCTTCGCAGCTGGCGTTCCAGGCTTCCCTCTTGAATATACCGCGCCAAGGCTAACTGTTCGATTTTTGAGGCGGTCTGGTTATACCCGGCGGACTTTTCCCAATATGGATAAGCCAATTCCTCCGGCATCGCCAAATATCCGATTCTGACGCTGGGCAGCAGCAGCTTGGAAAAAGAACCTAAATAAGCCACCCGCTTACCATCACTCAAGCTTTGCAAGGCGGGAATAGGCTTAGCGCTGTATCGAAGCTCCCCGTTGTAATCGTCTTCGATCACCAGCCGGCCTCTCTGTTGAGCCCAATTCAGGATTTCAAACCTGCGGCTCATGGGAATGGCATCCCTGGCCTTCATCCGATTGGAGGGGCTGACGAACAGCACGCTGGCTTTGGAAGCCTCTAATTCCCTCATGCTGATTCCCTCCTGGTCTCCGCCTACTAGGCGGAGCGGAAAGCCATAATCCTGAAACACCTGCTCCGCTTGGCGAAAGCCCGGTTCCTCTATGGCGATCACGCTGTCCCGGGGCAGCAGCCCGCACAAAACAGACAAAAGCTGCTGGGTTCCGGCACCGATCACAATAGAATCCGCTGTAGACACCACTCCCCTGACGCTGTAGCTGGAAAGAGCCTCCCTCAGCTCCTGTTCTCCTTGCTTTTCCCCGTAGGAAACCAAAACATCCCTCCGGTTCAGCACATCTTTGACGCACCGCTTCCAACGCAGAAGATCCGCGTTTTGCAGATCCACCACATCGGTTCCCAGATTGTATTTCACCAATGCCCTCTGAATCCGCCGGTAATTGTCTACTGGGATTCTCCGAAGGTAAACACGGCCTTTACTGGAAGCGGCGACAAAATAGCCGCTTTGCGGCTTGCTTTTCAAATAGCCCTCTACGCATAGCTGCTGATACGCCGCTTCGATCGTGGTACGGCTCAGCTCCAGGTCCTCTGCAAGCTTTCGGATAGAAGGCATTTTTTCCCCTTGGGAAAGGTGCCCTTCCTGGACTGCCCTCCGGATTTGCTCGTACAGCTGTTGGTAAAGAGGCTTTTTGCTGTGTTGATCCAGTGGAAGATAATCGTATACCATAAGCGGCTCCTTTAACTGTCCTTGTATTTTTTCTATAAACTGTCCATTTCTATCAAGACAGTTTTAGGATATGATAAAATATAGATTAAGGCTAATCGTCAATTTATAATGCCAGCATCCACAAGAAATTCGCAAAAGATTCCTGACGCTTCCGTCAAAATCAAGCAAGCCGGCATTTGGAGAAGAAACCGCTGAAGCTGGTCAGCCGCCTATTCTCAAATGGCGTGGTTAATCTCTCTGCGGCCTATCTCTTATCTCTATTTAAAACAATTTGGCGAAGGATTGCAAGCCTTATTTTTAACACAAAAGGAGTTTTTCATATGTCTTCCCTTTCAAGCAGCAAAAAAAAATTTACGATCTATCAGCTTGCTTTTACCGCGTTAATGGCGGCGCTGGTGTTTGTCTCTACCCAATTCAATATTAATATACCACTGGGTATGGGTGTGACATCCATGATCAGCTTCGGCAATATTTTTTGTATTCTTTCCGCCTTGCTGCTAGGCCCCATCTACGGCGGGCTTGCCGCTGGCATTGGATCATTTTTCTTCGATCTTTTGGACCCGGTGTTTATTACCTCCGCACCCTTCACCCTTGTCTTTAAATTTATAATGGCCTTTGTCTGCGGAAAAATTGCCTACAGCGGCGGACACACCGCCGACAGCCACAAACGAAACCTGATCGCGTCTATCGCCGGCCTTCTGGCCTATATTGTGCTCCATCTGGGCAAAACCTTTATTGCCAACGCCTTGCTGGGATCCGCTTTCCTTCCCAATTTAACTACGGTGGGCTACAGCGCTCTGCCCTCTATTATCAATGCTGTTATCGCCACTATTGTAGCAGTACCCTTGGCCGCGGCACTCCGCCTAGCGTTAAAAAAGGCCCATTTTTTGGATAAGCTGCAGCCGCAGCACTGACCGCGGCACGTGACTCTCAGTCCCCCAGGCCGTAGTCTTGCGGCGTTATTTTCGCGGCGCTAACAGGAATTGCTATTTTGTTTTACCATCTCTCCACGGCCTAAGCTTCTCTGGAAAAATTCAAGTTTTGCCGGTGGATCCAGCCGCCAAAAAAGCCTCGGTTCTCTGATAAGAACCGAGGCTTTTCATTTTACCGGGGAAAAGCTTAGTGATTATGCCTCCAAAGCAGAGCAGCTTCAGGGCGGCGAACCGTCACTGAGCCCGCCTTGGCATCCTCGATGAGTCCGTAACGCTTCAAGCAGCTCAGCAGCCGCTCCTCCGCGACCTCCTCCATTGCGCACAGAGGCAGGCGGCATTCTCCCACTTCCATACCCATAGCGTTCATCGCGCGCTTTACCGGAATAGGATTTACATCGCTGAACAGATTTTCAATTAATTCTAAGTAACGGAGCTGGAGATTGTCGCTTTCCTCCGGGCGGCCGTCAAAATAGCTCTGGCAAAGCTGATGAGTCTCCCGAGGGACAATATTGGCCAGCACAGAAATAACACCCTTTGCCCCCAGCGCCAGCGCCGAGGTAATCTGGTCGTCGTTACCGGAATAAACATCCAGCTTATCGCCGCACAAAGACAGAATTTTGGCGATTTGGGAAAAGTTCCCGCTGGCTTCCTTGACCGCGACAATATTAGAGATATCGCTGAGCTTGGCGTAGGTAGCCGGTAAAATATTAACCCCGGTTCTGGTAGGAACATTATAAAGGATGATCGGCAAGGAAACCGCTTGAGCCACGGCCTCAAAATGCAGGAACAATCCCTTTTGGGAGCACTTATTATAATAGGGCGTTACTTGCAGCAAAGCATCCGCTCCCAGGGCCTCAGCCTGCTTTGACAGCTCCACAGCATGGGCGGTGTTGTTGCTTCCGGTACCTGCTATCACCGGCATACGTCCGGCTACATGCTTGACCGTGTATTCGATTACTTTCATGTGTTCTTCATCAGTCAAGGTTGAGCCTTCTCCTGTGGTTCCGACAACCACAATCGCATCCGTTTCGTTCTGGATATGAAACTCAATTAATTCTCCCAGCTTCTCATAGTTGACGGACAAATCAGAATGCATGGGAGTCACCAGCGCAACCGCGGAACCTGTGAACACGGTATGTTTCATGTTTCTTTTCCTCACTTTGATTATTGTGATTATAAAGAAGTTTAGAAGATTTTCATTTCCCTTCTTTATGGGTTTTACTATACCACAATTAAAATTAAGATGGTGTTAACGAATCCTACGTCAGCTTAAAAACGCGATAAATTCTCAGCCTAGCCATCTCGCAAGGAAAAGGCCCGGCGAAATCACCGGGCCTTTTCTTTATTTATTGATAATTTAAGGGAAACAAAAGCTTTACCAACGACCTTTCCGCCGCGCTCCGGCAGTCAGCCCCATAATAAAGCTTATTTCCTTTCCCATCAAACAGCTCAAAGCTTTTCTCCCGGTTCAGTGTCCGGAAGCCAAGCTGATCCATAGCTTCCTCCAAGGACAACTCCCATTCCAGACGGTTCAGCAAGGTATTTTCCCCAATACTGTCCGCCAGCCATTCAAATTCGATGGGCTGGAAGCCATCCTTCAAAAAAGAAAGCCACAGCGCGAGCTTTTTGGGAAAGTCAAGGGAATACAGGCAATCTCCGGCTGCCGCCTGTGTTTCCAGCCCGCCATAGCAGAAACGCCCTCTTGAGGCCCCCGTTACCGCAAGCTTCTGTTCTTTCAAAAAATCCTCGTCTTCCCAATTCAGGGCAGCAATCCCAATCTGCCATTTCATTCCTGTTAAAAGCCGGCCAAGCCTTTCCGCCGTTTCTTTCGTGGTTCCGTCCAGCTGAAGGCATAATGAGGTCAGCACCTCGGCGCTTTTTCCCGAAAGGCTATGCTGCACGAGCTTTAGGGCATCCCCGTCTTGTCCTGCTGTCAGGCACACTGTTTCCTGATTATCTGCTACGCCAAAGCCGCAGACAGGCCATGTTCTGCTCACGTCAGCCATTGACCCTCCAAAGCAGTCGAAAAAGTCATCCACTGGGAATACCGCGTTAGGATAACTTAAATAAAGGGTTCTTCCCTGCAAGGAACGGTAAACCTTAGGCGCCGCTCCCAGCCAATCGTTGATATCCAAAAGCAGGGAAAGCAATTCTCTCCCAGGAGTGCTCTCCGAGTTTGTCTGATAATCATAATCAGAAACCGTATTTTCCCATGCCTTCTGGTAAGGACGCAGCATAAAACCACCTACTACAATAAATTCGGATGGGGAAACCAGGCATCCGTCCGGTTTCCCCTCCATCATATCATCTTAAGCTTATTCTTCAGAGCCGAGCAAGCCCATTGCCTGGCCGATCTCAATATTAACCTCCAGCACATTGACGGTATCCTCGCCAAATATGCCAAGAACCTTTCCGCCGGTGTGACGGGAAATAATCTCACGGATTTCTTCCTCGCTCAGGCCGGAGGCCTCCGCAATTCTGGGGACCTGAATGTCCGCAGAAGCGGGAGAAATATGAGGATCCAGTCCGGATCCGGAAGCAGTCATCAAGTCAGTCGGAAGAGACGAAATTATGTCCTCTACCTCTTCGATTGATGTGTTCGCCGCCTGCGCGATAGATTCCTTTTGCAGCTGATACAGGGTAGGAGCCTCACTTGCCAGAGCCTCCAGATCCTTTTCTTCGGTGGGCAGGCCTGCCGCTTCCGCAAGATAGGCAAGAACCTCGCTGCTGTCATCCGGAATGTCAGCCGCCTGCTGTTTCAGCTGATCAACTGAAATATTCGCTTTTTCCGCGATATAGGTCATTTGCGCGTCAAGCAGCTCAGCCTCGCCCGGAAGCTCCGATGTGTCTACTTTCAGCGTGCGCGCCACATAGTTCACAACATCCTGCTCCACCCGCTCAATAAGCGCGGGGTTGGAAGGCGCGTAGTTATTGGAACCGGAGCCTAAACCGGGGAATTCAGTACCATCGGTATAGGTTTGGTTGCCCTCCTCATCCTCTACATAAACGTTGTAATGATAAGCAGAGGGACGGCTCCACATATAGTAATCCTCGGTGAATTCCTGGCCTACATTCTTAGCGCCTACCGTCATGCCGTCGACCGTGATCAGGCTTCCGTTTGCCTGATGGGGGAAGATCAGCGAGGAAAGCCCTGTAAGCAACAGGGGAAACAGCAGCCCGCAGATCAGCATCAGCACGACAGTAACCACCACTGCCTGCCGGGAGCCGTGCAGAGCGCGCTTTACAGAATCTTTCATAAAACATCTTCCTCCTTATAGTCCGATGAGGGTCAGCAATGGATGAATGATCAAATCGATGATCTTAATTCCAATAAACGGGGTAATAATACCGCCTACGCCATAGATCAGCATATTTCTGGCCAGCAGCTTGCCTGACGACATGGGCTTGTATTTTACACCCTTCATTGCCAAAGGAATCAGGCAAGGAATAATAATGGCGTTAAAGATCAAAGCGGAAAGGATCGCGCTGTAGGGCGACGCCAGATGCATAATATTGAGCACACTCAGCGCCGGAATCGCCTGCATGAACATAGCCGGGATAATCGCGAAATATTTTGCGATATCGTTAGCGATAGAGAAAGTGGTCAAGCTGCCGCGGGTAATCAGAAGCTGCTTGCCGATCTCCACGACCTCCAAGATCTTGGTGGGGTCGGAATCCAAGTCTACCATGTTGGCGGCTTCCTTCGCGGCGGTCGTACCGCTGTTCATTGCCAAGCCGACGTTGGCCTGTGCCAGAGCGGGAGCGTCGTTGGTACCGTCGCCAGTCATAGCAACGATTTTACCCTCCGCCTGTTCTTTCTTGATTACGTCGATTTTGTCCTCAGGCTTACACTCCGCGATAAAGCCATCCACGCCCGCCTCCTTGGCGATGGTGGCGGCAGTCAGCGGGTTATCGCCGGTGCACATAATGGTCTTAATGCCAATGGCTCTCAGACGCTCGAAACGCTCTACCATGCCAGGCTTTACCGTATCCTTCAGGTAGATAACGCCCAGGATCCGGTCATTTTCACACACGGTCAGAGGTGTGCCGCCCAGGCTGGAAATCTTATTCACCTGATCGTGAAGATCCTCCGGAATCTTTCCGCCCAGCTCCTTGACATACTGCTCGATAGCCTCAGCGGCGCCTTTTCTGATTTTAGTCCCATCGGGCAGGTCCACACCGCTCATACGGGTTTGAGCGGTAAACTCGATAAAGCTGGAACCGTCAATCTCCTGGCTGTTGTCTCCCATTCTGCGTGCAAGCTCCACGGTGGATTTTCCTTCGGGAGTTTCGTCTCTCAGGCTGGTGAGGGCGGCACAGCGAACCAGGTCGCTGCGGTTAGCTCCTCCCACCGGGAAAAAGTCCGCAGCCAGACGATTGCCGTAGGTAATGGTGCCGGTCTTATCCAGAATCATAGTATCCACGTCGCCGCAGGCTTCTACCGCCTTACCAGACATAGCGATTACGTTGAACCGGGTAACTCTGTCCATACCGGCGATACCAATAGCGGAAAGCAGGCCGCCGATGGTGGTAGGAATCAGGCAGACAGCCAGAGCGATCAAAGTAGAGGTCTGAAGCTGCACGCCGGAATAAATACCGATGGGATACAGAGTCACGATCACGATCATGAAGATGATGGTCAAGGAAACCAGCAGAGTATTCAGCGCGATCTCGTTAGGAGTCTTTTTTCGGGAAGCGCCCTCTACCAGGGCGATCATCCGGTCAAGGAAGCTGTTTCCGGGGTCTGAGGTGATTTTCACCTTGAGCCAGTCGGATACCACTGTTGTGCCGCCGGTGACGGAGCAGAAATCTCCGCCGGACTCTCTTACCACCGGGGCTGATTCGCCGGTGATGGCAGATTCATCTACAGAGGCAATACCCTCGATAACCTCGCCGTCGCCAGGGATAATCTCGCCGGCAGAAACCATAACCACGTCGCCTTTTTTCAACTCGTTGGAAAGAACGACCTCCTCGGTGCCGTCTTCCTTCAGCAGCCGGGCCTTGGTTTCCTTTTGGGTCTTTTTCAGGCTGGCAGCCTGGGCCTTGCCCCGGCCCTCCGCCACAGACTCAGCGAAGTTCGCGAACAGAACCGTGATGAATAGGATCACACATACAATAATGTTATAGGTGCGCAGATTGCTTTGCGCTAAATCCCCGAATACGTTGGGGAAGAAGGAAAGCACCAGAGTAATGGCGCAGCCCACCTCTACCACAAACATTACAGGATTTTTCATCATGTAGCGGGGATTCAATTTTTGAA
>OHRB01001018.1_pt1 | contig 11991 bp, 9 predicted proteins | sample 1578381 | NCBI WGS metagenome assembly OHRB01 (sample SAMEA3879566, study PRJEB24766) | human gut metagenome | biome: human-associated habitat; feature: feces | place: USA | collected 1985/1987
AGCAGAGAAAGAAAAACTCGCAGAGGCTTTAAAACCGATTCTGGCATAAAGAAAACAAAAAAGAATAGAAGGGCGTGGCTTCGGCTGCGCCCTTTTTCGAACCTGAATTTTTTTTCGAAAAGTGTAAGATTTTCTGCAGAACAGCGTGATGATAGATGAAAGGGGGAAGTTCCATATGGAAGATGAAAGAATTGTCCTGCTGTATTGGGACAGAGATGAAGCTGCGATCAGCGAATCCTCGATGAAATATGGTGCATACTGTACATCTATTGCACAGAATATTCTGCAGAATCCGGCGGATGCAGAAGAATGCGTCAATGACACCTGGCTTCATGCGTGGAATGCCATGCCGCCGCACCGGCCGTCTCTGTTATCGACATTTCTTGGAAAGATAACAAGAAATCTTTCGTTTGATCTGTATAGAAAAATGCATCGCGGAAAACGCGGAGGAAGTCAGGTTGATGCGGTGTTGGACGAGTTGGAAGAATGCGTTTCGGGGAAAGATAATATTGAGCGGCAGTGGGAGATGAAAGAACTGATCGCGGAGATCAATCAGTTTCTGCAGAAGCTGCCGGAGGAGAAACGATGCATGTTTGTCCTGCGGTACTGGTATGTAGACAGTATCGGTGAAATCGCGGAGCGGCTGGGAAGAAGTGAAAATTATATTTCAGTTTCATTAAACCGGATCCGTGGAAAATTGCATACACACTTGACGGAAAGGGGGTTCGAAGTATGAAGAAAGAAGAACTGTTTGAAACACTGAGTGACCTGGATCCTGCTATGGTGAAAAAGGCGCGGGACTATCAGCGTTCCCAAGGGGCTGCATGGAAAAAATGGACGGCCGCGGCAGCCTGCGCGGTGATCATCGGCGGAGCTGTGCTGGGGGTTACGACATGGAGAAATGGACAGGAGAGTTCGGCAGTCCGTTACCCGTCGGGGCTAAAGACGGTTATGGCAGCTTATCCGGCATCTGTGGCGCAGACGATGGATGCACAGGAATTTATGGAAAGTGATGCGCACTGGGACTGGTGGAATTCCTACAGGGAACTGACGACAAAATCAGCGGAACTGCAGTCGGGAATGGATGCGTATTATCAGAAACTGATGGAACAGATGCTGGTTTCCGATAATGAAAATACCGTCTGCTCGCCGATCAATCTGTATATCGCGTTTGCGATGCTGGCGGAAACTTCGGATGGAAATACGCGGCAGCAGATTCTGGATATGCTTGGTGCGCAGGATATGGACACCTTACGGAAAAATATTTCTTCGCTCTGGAAAAGCAATTATGCAGACACGCCCGCGCTGAAAAGTGTGTTGGCAAATTCGCTGTGGCTGGATGGTGAGGAAACATACAATGACACAACGCTGCAGCGGCTGGCGGAACAGTATTATGCATCGACCTTCCGTGGGACTCCCGGATCGGAAGAGATGAATCAGGCCCTGCGGACGTGGACGGATGATAATACCGGCGGACTTTTGAAGGAATATACAAAAGACATGGCGATTGCCCCGGAAACGGTATTTGAACTGGTATCAACCATCTATTATAAGGCGATGTGGAGGGAAAATTTCTGGGAAGTAGATACAGAGAAGGAAACCTTCCACGGAGCTGCGGGAGATACCACTGTGGACATGATGAAAAAAACGGAATGGATGGATGTCTACCAGGGCGAACATTTCCGTGCAGTCAGCCTTAGCCTTCAGGACAGCGGCTCCATGTATTTCCTGCTTCCGGATGAAAATACCGATGTCAATGAACTGGTATCATCGCCGGATCTGATGAAGGTTATACGGCGGGATGAAAGCAGTGATAACTGGTATTCCCCTATGGTGAATCTGTCTGTTCCTAAATTTAAAGTATCGGAAAAAACAGACCTGATCGAAACGGTGCGCGCACTAGGTGTAACGGATGCGCTGGATACGGATCTGGCAGATTTCAGTCCATTAACAGGGGACAAAGAGAATTTATACCTGAGCAAAGCAGACCACGCCGCCATGCTTGAAATCGACGAAAACGGAGTAACCGGAGCAGCGTATACAGAACTCGGCATTTCAGAAACCGCAGCAGAAATACCGGACGACGAAATCGACTTCGTACTGGATCGTCCATTCCTGTTTCTTGTCACGGGGCAGGACGGATCGATTCTGTTTTCGGGAGTTGTGAGAAATATTGCAGAGACATGAAAAAAAGGAGTCGGACTGTCCGGCTCCTGTGTCTGAGACACGTTACAGTATCTCTTCGGTGCTTATTTTTGCTCTGCGTTCCTTTGTCGGAGCAGAAAAACAGACAAAATCAGTACAGCAGGGAAAATGCAGCCGGCCAGCATACCTGCCTTCAGATCGTCGCCGGTGTTTTGTGTGACAAATCCAATAACAAATGGGCCAATGGAACCGCCCATATCTCCGGCCATGGCGAGAAGTGCAAACAGTGCAGTTCCGCCGAGTGGAATTTTAGAGGATGAAATACTGATGGTTCCCGGCCACATAATTCCTACGGAGAAACCACACACAACGCAGCCTGTAAGATTTAAAAGAGGATATGGTGCGAGAGCTGCAGCCAGATAACAGATCAGGCAAAGTGTACCGGATGCGATCATAAATTTTGTTAAGTCAATTTTTTCCCCGTATTTACCATAGAAGGTCCTGCTGATGCCCATCATCACAGCAAACAGGCACGGTCCTGCAATGTCTCCAATGCTTTTTGAGAGACCTAATGCAGACTCGGCATAAGCGGAAGCCCATTGCGCCATCGAAATCTCGCTTGCTCCGGCGCAGACCATAAGAACAAGGGAAATCCAGAAAATGGGAAGACGGCACAGCTGACGAATGGTAAGTCCTTCTTCGCTTCCGGTCAGTGATTCAATCGGGCAGGAAAGAAAATTAAATGTGTTGTACAGTGGAAGTACAGCCCAGATACATGCGAGGATCGGCCAGCGTTCCATACCAAAAACTGCCAGAAACGCAGTGGAGAGTAAGATGACGCCTACAGATCCCCAGCAGTAAAAGGAATGAAGCAGACTCATAACGCTGTCCTTATTGTCAAACGGACAAGCTTCTACGATTGGGCTGACAAGAACCTCGATCAGTCCGCTTCCGGCGGCATAGATCATGGCACTGAGCAAAATTCCTGCATAGGCATTTGGCAGAATATTGGGCAGAAAGGCAAGTCCAATCAGGCCGCAGGCGGAAAGAATCTCAGAAGCAACGACACACCTGCGATAACCGATTTTATCGACATATCTGGCACAGAACAAATCGACAAGAAGTTGTGTGAAAAAGAATACTGTCGAGATAAACGCAATTTTTCCAAGAGAAATATGGTAAGTTCTGTGAAAGGTAAGAAATAGTAAAGGTGCAAAATTTGCAGAAATTGCCTGCGTGATAAATCCAAGATAACAGGCAATTAAGGTTTTGTGGTAGTTCTTTTTCATAGTGATATACTCCGTTTTTAAAAATGGCAGAACTGCTGCGGCCGTAGTGTTCGTTTCGTTGCCGTTCACCGTGTTCCATGGAGCGACAACGATTCTTTTTGTATAATAACGTAAAATAGTGTCGCTTTCACTGGAATATATCGTCTGTTTATTGTATAATATCGTAAAATAGAGAGGGGCGTGCCTGAAAAACGGAGGCGGGGAAAGATGGAATTTAATACATTTTATAACAAGATCCAAACGGATGAAAGCATGATGGAAACGATACAGCATGGAAACAGTGAGTATCCGTTTCAATTGTATTACGACGATCTTGCGTTGTTTGATTTTCATTGTGTAGAATGGCACTGGCATGTGGAGTTTGAGTTTGTTTTTGTACAGGAGGGAACAGCAACCTTCTGGGTTGGCGAAAAGCAGTTTTCACTGGGACAGGGAACGGGCATTTTTATTAACTCAAAGATTTTGCATCGCTATTTTTCTGAAGGCCATGCGATTGTGCCAAATTTCGTTCTGAAACCGACATTTCTCGCTCCGGCAGACAGCCTGATTTACAAAAAATACATTGCACCGATACAGGCGTGTAAGGTGGACTGCATTGTCTTTTGCAGGGAAATAAAATGGCAGGCAGAAGCACTGGAGCTCATGCAGAAAATTCTCAAAGCGCAGGAATCAGACAAAGACCGGGAACTGGTTACTTTATTTCTGACGCAGGAATTGTGGCACTTGCTTTATTTGCACATGGATTCGGAAGTGCTGCAGAAAAAAAGAGAAAATACGGCATCCTCACAGGGAAGAACACAGCTGATGATGCAATATATTCATCAAAATTTCCGACAGAATCTTACCTTGGAGGATATTGCCGGGCAGGCTATGGTGAGCAAAAGTACGGCATTGAATCTGTTCCGAAGATATCTTCACGATACGCCGGTGCATTATCTGGTGAAGTATCGTCTGCAGGAGGCTGCAAAGCTTCTGGCCACGACGGAGAAAAAGATAACTGTAATTTCCGGCGAGACGGGATTTGAAAATATGGATTATTTTTGCAAGACATTTAAGAAATATTATGGGAGGACACCAACGGAATATCGAAGAAAAAAACAAATGGATACGGATGACAGAGAATGGATCGTTCAAGATGTAGTGTAAGAGGAAACGGAAAAATTACATTCTGAAAAAGGAGCGGAATCTGGTGTGGGTTCTGCTCCTTTTTGAATGGAAAATTATGGAATATACCTATTCGGCACAGCAAAAAATTCTTCTACATATTGCTCCAGTGCCGCAAGCAGCTCTTCAAGCGGAAAGACCTTCAGATCCTGCGCGGCTTCCGGCGGGACGGAGAGGAAGTGATGGAGGAGGTCAAGTACCTGTTGGACGTTCTCATACTGAATTTCTGTGATTCCAGGGTTCGTGACGTTAGGATTGAGATCGAGCGGGATGCAATAGCGGTTGACAAGATATGTATTCATTCGTGTATAGTCCCCGTAATAATACTCCTCCGTGAGATATCTGGAAAAAGGAATGGATGTCCGCGATTTTTTGATATAAACCGTTGCAATCTCATCTCTCATATCTGTAATTTCCCCATCCGCATTATAAAATTCCACAATCTGCGGAATGAAATCCTTAAAAAATTTCCGGTCAATATAAAGATGAAAATAATATCCCAGTGCGCTCGAATCTGGCAGAAGTGAACGGTATTTCGCTGTAAACCGTGTAAGATCCGGGAATACCATCATTTTTTCGCGGTAAAGCGGGTCGCGGAAATGGGAGGATTCTTTCTGCTGCGTCGCATCCGGCAGAAGATTTCCGATTAGAAAATCATTTACCGATGAAATCGGATATGGAAAATCCGGGTGGGACGGGAGGTGCTTTAACAGCATTTGGGCTGCGGTGAGATGTAAGATAAAACCTGGCATGGGAATGAAGGTGTCCTTTCGTATTTGCTTCTAATCTAAACAAAATGGCAGCGTTTGTCAAATTCTATTTGAGTAGCGTAAATTCTAAAAAAAACATAAACACTGGCAAATTTCTTGACATGGAAATTTGCCGGTGTTATTATTTAACACGCGTAAATAAATAACACTGTTAAACATTTGCGGCAAAAGGAGGGGGAAAACATGAAAGATGCATTTGAAAAACTGTTTCGTGCGGTGCACCAGTTTAAAAAACTGAACGTATCAGACCTGATTCCGGGACTCAGCAGTTCCGAATTTTCCGTTATGGGTGCGATTTTGCAAATGGGAGAAAACGGAAAAATTACAAGCTCAGAGCTGGCGGCGAAGACCAAAACACTTCCGCCGGCTGTGTCGCGCACACTGCGCGGACTGGAGGAAAAAGGATATGTAGAGCGGAGCGTTGACAAAAAAGACCGCAGAAATACGTATATCAGTCTGACAGAGAAGGGCTGGAAAAAGGGGGAAGAGGTACGGGACAGAATGCAGGACTTTGGCTGCTCTGTGATGTCACAGTTAAAGGAAGAGGATATAGATCAGCTGGTTGATTATCTGGATCGTATCTATGAGATCGCAGAAAAAGAAATTGACACCCGAAAACGACAGAATTAGAGCGTGTCTGAAAAAGGCTTTTCGTGAGCTGCGAGTCCCAGTTTGTGGGAGATTTTATCCGAATGAGGGCGGCGTAGCGGGCTACGGCAACCGAATGAGGGTAAAATCTCCCGCAAAGTGGGGCTTGCAGATTGCGGAAATGGTTTTTCAGACACGCTCTAGTGTGCCGGCAAGCTGGTACACAAAAAAAGACAGAAAGGGGAAAAAATGAGTAAGATTTTCAAGAACATGATCCCGTACTGGAAATCGATTCTCGTGATTCTTATGCTTTTGTTTGTCCAGGCGTGGTGCGACCTGTCGCTCCCGTCGTACACATCCGATATTATTGATGTGGGCATTCAGAACAGTGGTGTTGAGCACGTTACACCGAAACGAATCACAGAGGAAGAATTTCAGACGGCCGAGTTTATCATGACGGATGATGAGGTGGATTTATGGGAAAGCCTCTATACGAAAAAGGACGGCTATTATGAACGGAACAAAGCTTCTGAAAAAGAACTTGATGAAGCAGACGATACACTGACCGTTGCACTGCTGATGAATTACCAGATGGGTGCGATGGAGGAGGATACCTTTAAACAACTCATGGCACAGCAGACCGGTCAGGATGCGTCGGTGTTTGAAAACATGACGATTGAGCAGATCGGCGAGATGATGCATGTGGAGCTGAAGAGCTTCCAACAGGAAAAAGAGGATGACGATGGAAACAAAGTCAAAGTCACCTGTGTGGATGTCCGTCCAATCTTTGCAGCGATGCTCGAGAGCGGACAGATGGATAAAGACACCGTGCTCTCGATGCGCGACAGCATGGAAAAAACGCTTGATACGATGGGAAGCTCCCTGGTAAAATCGATGGGCATTGCGTATGCAGTTTCCGCAGACAAAGCGGCGGGCCTCGATCTAGACCAGATTCAGAAAACGTATCTTCTGACCGCAGGCCTCAAGATGGTCGGCATGGCACTCCTGATGGGTGTGGTAACTGTTCTCGTCGGACTGTTTGCCTCCCGCGTCGGCGCCGGAATCGGCCGCGATCTGCGCGAAAAAGTATTCAAACGGGTTGTCGGATTCTCCAATGTGGAGATGGATCAGTTCTCCACCGCATCGCTGATTACCCGAAGCACGAACGATATCCAGCAGATCCAGATGGTCTCCGTCATGGTACTGCGAATGGTTGCCTACGCACCGATCCTTGGCATCGGCGGTGTGCTGAAAGTCATGAAAACGGGAGCCGGTATGGAATGGATCATTGTTCTTGCGATCATCGTCATTCTCGGCTACGTGATGCTGCTTGTCTCCCTTGCGATGCCGAAATTCAAGCTGATGCAGAAACTGGTCGACAACATCAACCTCGTATCGCGTGAAATCCTGACCGGACTCTCTGTCATCCGTGCGTTCGGAAGAGAGGACAAAGAGGAAGAGCGCTTCAACGGTGCGAATAAGGAACTGACCAAAACAACCCTGTTCACCAACCGCGTCATGACCTTTATGATGCCTGGTATGATGATGATTATGAACGTGCTGACCGTCGGAATCGTATGGGTCGGTGCACATAAAATCGATGCCGGCACGATGCAGGTCGGTGCAATGACTGCATTTATTACCTACGCCATGATGATCGTCATGTCTTTCCTGATGCTGACAATGATGTCAATCATGCTGCCGCGTGCCGCTGTTGCCGCCGGCCGTATCGATGAAGTCATTCAGACAGAATCCTCCATTCAGGATGTCAAAAATCCGGAGCAGCTGGAGGTTCACAACGGAGTTGTCCGCTTCGATCACGTCAACTTCCGTTATCCGGGCGCCGAGGAGGATGTGCTGCATGACATCGACTTCGTTGCCGAGCCTGGCAAGACGACAGCGATCATCGGAAGCACCGGCTGCGGTAAATCGACGCTGGTCAACCTGATCCCACGTCTCTATGATGTGACGGGCGGAAAGATTACGCTCGATGGAAAAGATATTCGAAACATTACGATGAAGGATCTGCGCGATGAGATCGGTTTCGTGCCGCAGAAAGGTGTGCTGTTCTCGGGAACGATCGCATCCAACCTGCGCTTCGGAAAAGACGATGCGACGGATGCGGAGATCGAAAAGGCAGCCGCAATTGCGCAGGCAACCGAGTTTATCGAGGCAAAAGATGACAAATACGAAACCGCGATTGCACAGGGCGGAACGAACGTATCCGGCGGACAGAAACAGCGTCTGGCGATTGCGCGTGCGATTGCAAAAGACCCGAAAATCTTTATTTTCGACGACAGTTTTTCTGCACTTGACCTGAAAACGGATGCGGCGCTTCGAAAAGCACTGGCGGAGAATGTCAAAGACAGCACCGTGATCATCGTGGCACAGCGGATCAGCACGATTCTCCATGCGGAGCAGATTCTGGTGCTCGATGACGGAAAAGTAGTCGGAAAAGGTACGCATGAGGAATTGCTGAGAAGCTGCGAGGTTTACCAGGAGATTGCGAAATCTCAGCTGTCAGAGAAAGAGCTTGGACTGAAGGAAAGTGAGGTGGCTGACCATGAGTAATGAAATGAACCAGCAGCCGCGCAAAAGAGGACCGATGGGACGGATGGGCCGCGGCATGCAGCCGGGCGAGAAGCCGAAAGATCTGAAAAAATCGATCAAACAGCTCGCCCAGTACATCGGAAAATATAAAATTGCGATTTTTATTGTTATGATCTGTGCCGCATGCTCAACGGTGTTCAACGTTGCCGGACCAAAGATTCTCGGAAAAGCTACGACCGCACTGTCCGAGGGACTGATGGAAAAGATCCGGGGCACAGGAAGCATTGATTTTGCAAGAATCGGAACGATTCTGCTGTTTGTACTTGGCCTGTATCTGATGAGCGCCCTGTTCAGCTTCATCCAGGGCTGGATTATGACCGGCGTTACCCAGAAGGTATGCTATCGTCTCCGGAAGGAAATCTCGGAGAAAATCAACCGCATGCCGATGAAATATTTTGAGAGCCGCACCTATGGCGAAGTGCTCTCACGTATTACCAACGATGTCGACACACTGGGTCAGGGACTGAACCAGAGCATTACCACAATCATCACATCCGTGGCAACGCTGGTCGGCGTTCTGATCATGATGCTGAGTATCTCTCCGCTGATGACGCTGATCGCACTTGTGATCCTGCCAATTTCTATGGGGCTGATCGGACTGGTGACGAAGAAATCCCAGAAATTCTTCCGTGACCAGCAGGAATATCTGGGTCACATCAATGGACAGGTTGAGGAGGTTTACGGCGGCCATCTCGTCATCAAGGCATTCAACCGCGAAGCCGCTGTGCTGGCCGACTTCAACACCGCGAACGACAAGCTGTTCGAATCCGCCTGGAAGAGCCAGTTCCTCTCCGGCCTGATGCAGCCCATCATGAACTTTGTGGGCAATCTGGGCTATGTAGCCGTGGCCATCGTCGGCAGCGTGTTTGCCGCCAACGGCGTCATCACCATCGGCGACATTCAGGCGTTCATCCAATATGTCAAGAACTTCACCCAGCCCATCCAGCAGCTCGCGCAGGTGTCGAATATGCTGCAGAGCATGGCCGCTGCGGCGGAGCGCGTCTTCGAGTTTCTGAACGAGCCGGAAGAAGCCCAGCTCGCCGACCCGGCCCGCCGGGCAGACCCCGCCTGCATCGACGGTCAGGTCACCTTTGACCACGTCCGGTTCGGCTATGTGCCCGAAAAGACCATCATCCACGATTTCAGCTGCACCGTGAACCCCGGCGAGAAGGTCGCCATCGTAGGCCCCACCGGCGCGGGCAAGACCACCATGGTCAAGCTGCTGATGCGGTTCTACGATGTGGATTCCGGTTCCATCACCCTGAACGGCCACGATGTGCGCGACTTTGACCGCAGCGCTCTGCGCGAGGGCTTCGGCATGGTGCTGCAGGACACCTGGCTGTTCAAGGGCACCATCATGGAGAATATCCGGTACGGCCGCCTCGACGCCACCGACGAAGAAGTCATCGCCGCAGCCAAGGCCGCCAACGCAGACCACTTCATTCGCACCCTGCCCGGCGGCTACCAGATGGAGCTGAACGAGGACGCCTCCAACGTCAGCCAGGGCCAGAAGCAGCTGCTGACCATTGCCCGCGCCATCCTGGCCGACAACCGCATCCTGATCCTGGATGAGGCCACCAGCAGCGTGGATACCCGCACCGAGCAGCGCATCCAGACCGCAATGGACAACCTGATGCGCGGCCGCACCAGCTTCGTCATCGCCCACCGCCTGTCCACCATCCGGGACGCAGACCTCATCCTTGTGATGCGGGACGGCGACATCGTCGAGCAGGGCACCCATGACCAGCTCATCGAAAAGGGCGGCTTCTACGCAGACCTGTACAACAGCCAGTTCGAAGACGTTGTGGAATAAGCCACAGCTCCCTTCTCTGTGAAAATGCCTCAGCTTTCCTTCCAAAAGCTGAGGCATTTTCTTTTGTCTTTACCGGGCGGATGTGCTATAATTGTTTTCGTTTCTTGAAGTAGGAAAGGAGTCTGGAACTCAATGGAAACTGCAGTCAAGCCCTACGCATTCAGCCGGAAGGTGTTCTGCGAAGGGATGCGGGACGGTGTGCCCATCGCACTGGGGTATTTTGCCGTCTCTTTTTCGCTGGGCATTGCGGCCCGAAACGCGGGCCTGACCCCCCTTCAGGGGTTTGTTGCCAGCCTGTTCAACAATGCTTCCGCCGGAGAATATGCAGCGTTTTCGCTCATTGCCGCCGGGGCCACCTATGTGGAAGTGGCCATCATCACCCTCATTGCCAACGCGCGGTATCTGCTGATGAGCTGCGCGCTGGCCCAGCGGTTTGCCCCCGGCACACCCTTCTTCCACCGGCTCATCATCGGCTACGATGTTACCGATGAGCTGTTCGGCATCACCATCGCACGGCCCGGCTACCTGAACCCGTTTTACACCTACGGTGCCATCGCACTGGCGGCACCGGCCTGGGCTATGGGCACCGCGCTGGGTATCGTGGCGGGCAACCTGCTGCCCCTGCGGGCTGTCAGCGCTCTGAGCGTCGCGCTCTACGGCATGTTCCTTGCTATCATCATCCCCCCGGCCCGGAAGAACAGGGTCGTGGCTGTTCTGGTGGCGCTGAGCTTTGCTCTCAGCTTTGTCTGCAATTACCTGCCGGGCATCGCGTCGCTCTCCGACGGTACCCGCACCATCCTGCTCACGGTGCTCATCTCCTGCGGGGCAGCGGTGCTGTTCCCGGTTCCCACGCAAGCTGAGGAGGCCGAACAATGACATACAACAATTGGGTCTACATCGCCGTGATGGCGGCGGTCTCCTACGCCATCCGCGTTCTGCCGCTGACGCTCATCCGCAAGCCCATCCAGAATCGGTTCATCCAGTCGTTCCTGTTCTATGTGCCCTATGTGACGCTGGCTGTGATGACCTTTCCGGCCATCGTCAACGCCACCCAGAGCCCTCTGGCCGGTGCGGCGGCGCTGGTGGTGGGCATCGCCGCCGCCTGGTTCGGGGCCAGCCTGTTCCAGGTGTCGGTCGCCTGCTGCGCCGTGGTGTTTGTTCTGGAATTATTTTTGGTACGGTGATGAAGATGCAGAAGATCCTTGTTTCCGGTGCGGGCGGTTTTGTCGGGGCCCGCGTGATGCAGCAATGGCGCGAAAAAGCAGAGCTTCTTGCGTTCCCGCGCGGGTTTCTGGCGGCAGCCACGCAGGAAGACCTCTGCCGTTTTGCTGCACAGGTGCAGCCGGACGTTGTACTGCATCTGGCCGCGCTCTCTGACACCGGCTACTGCCAGCAGCACCCGGAGGACTCCCGCCGCGCCAATGTGGACGTGCCGCTCTGGATGGCGCGGGCCGCTGCCGAGACCGGCGCGAAACTCGTGGCGTTCAGCTCCGACCAGGTGTATTCCGGGGCAGCGCAGGAAGGCCCCCTGCCCGAAACGCTGTCCCTTTCCCCCTCCAACATTTACGGGCAGCACAAGCTGGAAGCCGAGCAGCGGGTGCTGGAAGTCCTG
>OHRB01001022.1_pt1 | contig 11968 bp, 10 predicted proteins | sample 1578381 | NCBI WGS metagenome assembly OHRB01 (sample SAMEA3879566, study PRJEB24766) | human gut metagenome | biome: human-associated habitat; feature: feces | place: USA | collected 1985/1987
TTAATTAAGAAAAGAAAAAGCTCTCCACGCCTAAATATTAGATATTACATCATTGATAATCAATAATATACAAAATATTTAGTTCTGCAAAGACTTTGCAGATTTCGTATATCGGAATGCAAACACAAGAAGTAGTTATTAAGCCAAATTTGAGAGTTGTATTAAAGGCTGACGCCCAAAAGCTAGACGAAGTAGTAGTTACCGCTATGGGTATTTCACGCGAAAAGAAAGCATTGGGATATGCCGTACAAGATGTCAAATCGGATGCGTTGACACGTGCTGCTAATACAGATTTAGCGGGAGCCTTACAAGGAAAAGTATCAGGTATTGACATCACCCCATCATCAGGTATGCCGGGTGCTTCTTCAAAGATCACGATTCGCGGTTCTCGTTCTTTCACTGGAGACAATACTCCATTGTATGTAATTGATGGTATGCCTATCGCTTCTACCGCAGATGTGAGTACTTCTCTTACCGATGGAGCGTATGGAACGGACTATGCTAACCGTGCTGTCGACATTGACCCTAATGATATAGAAAGTATCAATATATTAAAGGGACAAGCCGCTTCTGCTTTGTATGGTATGAGAGCTTCCAATGGTGTTATCGTTATCACCACCAAAAGTGGTAAAGGAGCAGATAAAGGAAAACCGACTATTACTTTCAGTACTAACCTTTCCTTTGATAAGATTTCAACTCTTCCGGAACTGCAACAAGAATATGCACAAGGTTCAGGCGGTACTTTCGATCCGTCATCTCCTTTCGCATGGGGTCCTAAGATTTCCGAATTAGCTAACGACCCTACCTACGGAGGAAATACAGACAACAGTTACACCAGCCAATATGGTAAACAGTCCGGAAAATACTATGTTCCTCAACTTGCAGCTGCCGGCATGAATCCGTGGGCTACTCCACAAGCATATAACAACATGAAGGACTTTTTTGAAACAGGTGTATCTTGGAGCAATAACGTCAATGTAGCCCAGAGATTCGACAAAGGTAACTACTCCTTTTCTTTGGGTAACACCACCAGTAATGGTATCGTTCCATCAACCGGTATGGATAGATATAACGTGAAAATGTCCGCCGAAGCACAACTCCATCCTAACTGGACTACCGGATTTAATGGAAACTTTGTGACTTCAAAAATCTCCAAACAGTCTACAGCCAACACCAGTGTGGTTGCTACGATCTATAATGCACCCGTCAGCTATAATATGGCCGGTATTCCTTCTCACATAGAAGGCGACCCTTACACACAAAATACATATCGAGACAGCTGGATCGACGATGCATATTGGGCAGTTGACAATAACCAGTTCTCTGAACGTTCACAACGTTTCTTCGGAAATGCTTTCGTGAAATACACCACTAAATTTGGAACTGACAACCACAAACTGGATATTAAATACCAGATTGGTGATGACGCTTATACTACCAATTATTCTGAAATCTACGGATATGGAAGTACTTGGGCGCCTACAGGTGAAGATTCAGAATACCATTACACCGTTAATGAGCTAAATTCACTGTTAACTGCTGCCTATACATGGAACATTAACGAAGAATGGACGTTGGACGCTTTGATTGGTAATGAGTTTGTTGATAAAAAGACAAAATATGAATATGCATATAGCATGAACTTCAATTTCCCGGGCTGGAATCATCTGAATAATGCTTCTGTATTCTCCAATGAGAGCCTATACAACAAGAAACGAACTGTTGGTAATTTCGCAAACTTGTCAGTAGCATGGAAAAACATGCTTTATCTAAGCGGAAGTATACGTAATGATATCGTTTCAAGTATGCCACGTGACAATCGTTCTTTCACTTATCCTTCGGTGTCATTGGGATTCATTTTCACAGAACTGGCTCCCCTGAAGAATAACATATTAACCTTCGGTAAGATACGTGCTTCTTATGCGGAAGTTGGTATGGCTGGTGATTACACTCAAAGCTATTACTATACTCCATCTTATGGTGGTGGTTTTTATATGGGAAATCCGATTGTTTATCCAATTAATGGAGCAATGGCTTATATTCCATATTATAAGGTGTATGACCCTAACTTAAAACCACAAAATACAAAATCTTACGAGTTGGGAGCTGATCTTACTTTCTTAAACGGACTGGTTACTTTGAATTACACCTATTCACGTCAGAATGTAAAAGATCAGATATTCGAAGTTCCTTTGGCAGGTTCGACTGGTGCCTCAAGTATGATTATGAATGGAGGTAAAATCCACACAAATACCCACGAGTTGACATTGGGCGTATCTCCGGTAGATACCAAAAACTTCAAACTCGACTTCGCTTTCAACTTCTCCAAAATCGACAATTACGTAGACGAATTGGCTCCAGGAGTAGAAAGTATTATGTTAGGAGGATTTGTAACTCCGCAGGTACGTGCCGGAATTGGTGACAAGTTCCCTGTGATCTATGGAAAAAGCTATATGCGTAATGACGAAGGCAAGATTGTAGTAGACAAAAACGGACTTCCCATGCAGGGAGAAGATGCGGTTATCGGAACTGTATCTCCTGACTTCCGTTTAGGTTTCAATACAAATATCGAATTGTACAAGTTCCGTATTTCTGCAGTATTCGACTGGAAACAAGGAGGACAGATGTATAGTGGTACCGCAGGTGAAATGAACTATTACGGTGTGAGCAAATTATCTGGTGATATGCGTAATACCGAATTCATTGTGGAAAACTCCGTTAAAGAAACAGGAAAAGATGCAGACGGTAACTCAATTTATGCACCCAATGATATAAAGGTAACAGACGCTCAAGCATATTTCACAAGAAGAAGATCCATTGACGAATCCTACATTTATGATAATTCTTATATCAAACTGCGTGAATTATCAGTAAGCTATCCGGTATTCTCAAAGAAATGGCTGAATGTGAATGTGAATGTTTTTGCCCGCAACATTTTGGTTTGGTCTGAAATGAAAGGCTTCGATCCGGAAGCTTCACAGGGTAATGACAATATGGGAGGTGCATTCGAACGTTTCTCTCTTCCGGGAACAGCCAGCTATGGTTTTGGATTTAATGTAAAATTCTAATTAGCTAAAAAGAAAGATGAAAACATATAATATAATCAAAGGCATTTTTGCCGCTACTGTTTTATCAGTTGTCTTTTCCGGATGTTCGGAAGATGCAATGGATAGAATCAATAAGGATCACGGACATACGCAAAGCGTGGCCGGAAGATTCATTCTGACAGATGTAATAACCTCTACCGCATTCTCTAACGCAGGAGGTGATTTCAATACTTATCTATCTGCTTACATTGAATATGAAGTAGGTGTTGACAACCAGTTGTATTATGCAGAAACCAGAGAAAGCGAACCGACCTCATCTTCCACTTTCAATAATACATGGAATGGTCTGTATTCCACATTGAAATCCGCCCGTATCATTATCAATCAATGCAGTGAGGGAGGAATAGATTATGGAAATTTTGCAACCAAAGGTATGGCAGAGGTGTTGGCTGCTTATAATTGTGCATTGATAGCCGATATGTTCGGAGATGCTCCATGCAGCCAGGCAGCCTTAGTTGACGAAAATGGTTCTCCTGTTTACCTGACTCCTAAAATGGATAAACAAGAAGAGATCTATACACAAGCAATGCAATACCTGGACGATGCTATTGCAGACTTGCAGAAAGAGGATCTGATAGACCCGGGAGCTCAAGATTTGTTATATCAGGGCGATGCCGAAAAATGGCTAAAGTTGGCGTATGGTCTGAAAGCGCGTTACACAATGCACCTTCTTAAAAGATCTGCCAACAAAGACGCTGACATGGAGAAGGTTTTGGAATATGTGGATAACTCTTTCGAAAGTGCAGAAGAGCAAGCAGCATTCGACGTATATGACGCCAACAATATAAATCCGCTTTACGGTTTCTTTGTGGCACGTGCCGGATTAGGTGCAAGCGAAAGCATGAGAAGCAAACTGGCAGAATACAACGACCCACGCCTGTCCAGAGCTTTCATCACTAAACAAGGTGCATCTGGAAAAGAACAAGCCCCGGGAACTGCTGACAATGCCGTATATGCGCCTAACGGTTCTCCGGAACAAGGCACTTCCAAGTATGGGACTTCTTTATTTATGTATTCTATATCAGCACCCACACTGTTATTGAGCTATCATGAATTAAAGTTCCTGGAAGCAGAAGCTCTATGCAGATTGGGACGTGATGCAAAAAGTGCATTAAAAGACGCTGTAGTAGCCGGATTGTTAAATGCAGAAAATAGCTTTAGCGTTTCAAGAAAGGAATTGGGCAAAACGCTCATCAACCCGGCAAGTAGTATTACAGATACTGAAGCCGAAAGTTACTTTGACAATACAATAGAAGCCAAATATACAGCCGAACCGTTGAAAACAACAATGATTCAAAAATACTTCGCATTATGGGGAGCCTCAGGAGAAGCGACAGAATCTTACAATGATGTTCGCAGAATGAAAGGACTAGGCGAAAACTTTATTGAGCTAAAAAATCCAAACTCTTTCCCATTACGTTGTCCTTATGGCAATAGCGACACAACAACAAATGCCGAAGTGAAAGCAGCTTACGGAAATGGACAATATGTGTATAGTGAAAACGTTTGGTGGGCAGGTGGAAGCAGATAATCCATTGACTTGAATCATATAAATGAGACTGAATTCTCTAGGGGAAAGGCGGGAATTCAGTCTCATTTCTTTATATCAAGTTTGAGAGGTGTAAACAGAACATTCAGTCACAATTATGCCAAGAGAATTATAACAACTATACATGTCTACTGATTTTCCCGGTTCATACGATACATCATAAACTATACTTTTGTTATATTTGCAGACGCTTGAATAATATAGAATACGATGAATCATATAGAAACCCAACGATTGATATTGCGACATTTCACAGAAGAAGACATAAACGCCTTGTTCTCAATTCTAAGTGATAAAGACGTTAATACATTTCTACCGATGTTCCCATTAAAAGATATAGAGGAAGCAAAAGACTATCTCCAATATATAAAAAGCTGGATTCAGCAGAAAGGATTCTACTATGCTATTTGTATGAAAACAAACAATGTACCCATTGGTTGTATCCATATAAACGGAGATGACAGCCATGATTTGGGGTATAGCATTAAGAAGGAGTTTTGGCACAAAGGGATTTGTACAGAAGCTTGTCAGGCAGTAATCGATATGCTGAAACAAATAAATATTCCCTATATCACAGCTACGCACGATGTAAACAATCCGAGAAGTGGAAAAGTTATGCAGGCTATAGGCATGAAATACCAATATTCTTATGAAGAATATTGGCAACCAAAACTTTATCTGGTTACATTTAGAATGTATCAATTAAATTTCGATGACCAACAAGACAGGGTATATAAAAAATATTGGAATAAATACCCTGTTCATTTCATAGAGGAGATATAAGCAGTATTGCTACTTCATTCCTTCTCTCACAATATCTACCAGAATCGGCTTCAATCCGCTAACGAAACATTCCACTGCAATCACCATCAGAATCAGTCCCATAAGACGCATCATCACATTATTACCCGTTTCACCCAAGACTTTTACCAATTTCGTGGAAGCACGAAGAATAAAGAAAGTCAGCAGATAAATCAGGGCGATAGTACCGATCAATATCCCCTTCATTTCATAAGAATGCGCATCCTGCATCAAAACGATTGCATTGGCAATCGCTCCGGGACCGCATAACATAGGAATACCGAGAGGAGTAATAGAGATATCATCCGCATACGTTTTGATTTCTTCGTCCTTCAACTTCATCGGTGTATAGCGGGCTTGAAGCATATCAAAGCCTATCTTGAAGATAATCACCCCACCGGCAATACGGAAACCATTGGTAGAGATACCGAAGAACTTGAAAAGAAACTGCCCGGCAAAGACAAATACCATCAATGTAATAAACGACACAATAGTAGCACGACGTACGATAGACTGACGTTCTTTATCCGTCATACCATGAGTCATGGTAAGAAAGACAGGCATCGTTCCCAACGGGTTGGTCAACGTGAAGAATGAAGTGAAACAAAGTAAGGCGAAAGGCAGAAGCGTACTATCCATGATTATATCGTATTTTATGCAAAACTAAAACGCAACAAAAATACGACTTAATCCAGAAAACCTATAATAAATCCATTAATTCTTTCAAGGAATGGATGTGATAAGTAGGGAGGAAAGGGAAAGCTGTCCGTTCTGTCACATTGTAGAAAACCTGATGCATCCCTACTCCGTGCGCTCCGGTTATATCCGCTTCCCAACTATCACCAATCATTAAGGATTCGCGCAACTCGGATTGAGTAGCAGACAAAGCAAAATTGAATATCTCCGGCCAAGGCTTCAGCACTCCGAGATCTTCCGAGAGAATCACCTTTCTGAAATACCCGTCCACTCCTGCCGAACGCATCTTACGTGATTGCAATTCACGAAACCCATTGGAAAGGATATAGAGGTTATATTTGGGAGCAAGATACTCCAATACCTCCTTTGCATGAGGCATTAAAACACTTTTAGTAGGGATAATAGCGAAAAAATCTCTCGAAAACCGTTCAGCGAGCGCTTCATCTTTCACTCCCACGGCCTGTAAAGGATAAAAGAAACGTTGGCTGTTCAATTCATCCTTCGTTATCTTTCCTTCACCGTACTCAACCCAGAGTTCGGTATTTCTTTGTTGATAAAGAGTATAATAATGATTGAATGAATCAAAATAGCGGTCGAACGAATATTTCTGATATACTTCCTCAAAGGTGTTACGAGCATTTTGAGAAAAAGCCCAGATGGTATCATCAAGATCAAAAAAAAGATTTTTATATTTCATCAGTAGTTATATAATAAGAAACAAAAAAGCCAATGTGCTAATTTCTTGAATCCAGGAATCAGCACATTGGCAATTCAAAAGGGATATCTACCTTATTTTACCTGGATAACCAAGTATCTGGATACACTCCAGAATTCAGTAGGATTAGTAATCTTCAATGTCAACTGGCCTTTATCATCTTTTACCAATTCATAAGAACCGGTCGGATGAGTAGTCAGTAATTCAGCACGTTTAGAGTACAACTTGATTTCTTTGGTTGTACGGATATCGATCTGCGTGAAATAATCCTTATTGAAATCAGCGCTCTTCAACACGTCTCCGCTCTGAAGAATCTTTTGAGCTTTCAATTCAGATTTAGTACCAAATACGAACCAGGCAGCATTCAGGCTCTTTTCCTGTTCTGCAACGGTTTTAGCTTTCGCTTCGTTTTCTGCGGCCAGAGTTTCTTTTGCTACAGACAGATCGCTGACAGCAGCATCCAATTCCTGAATACGGATATTTTTGGAAGCCAGTTCTGTTTGAAGCTCTTCGATACGCTGTTGTTTAGCGTTCAATTCAGCAGTCAAAGCGGCAACAGCTTTTTTCATCTGTGCAGAATTGTAATTGCTATTCTTCAGCTGTGCCTGCAATTTTGCAATCTGCGCTTTGTTTTCTTCCATTTGTTTAGAGATGAATTCGATGTCAGAAGCAATCTGTTGCTTAGCACTGGCAGAGTTTTCAGTGATGGTTCCACGTTGCAAGTCAACACGGCTTTCAGCAGCATTGATCTTACGGAAACCTTCCTGAACTTCATTGAAAGTCCCCATCATATCATCCAGTTCAGCATTGCGCTGGTTCAGTTCCATCAAAAGAGAATCATTTTCAGCTTTCAGGTCTTTACTTCCACCTTTAAAGCCATCACACGAAGCCAACAAGGCTACGCATACAAATAAAACAGCTAACTTTTTCATACGTTTACGTTTTACGTTTTTTAATGAAGTTATTTAATCATCTATTCCTGCTAATACTATCACAATCTCGCCCCGGGGTTCGGTAGCGGTAAAGTGTTCTATCAATTCAGCCAAACTGCCCCGAACTGTTTCTTCGTGGAGTTTGGATATTTCACGCGACACGGTTGCCTGACGTTCAGCACCGAAATATTCGGCAAACTGTGTTAACGTCTTCAACAGACGGTGGGGTGATTCATAAAACACCATCGTGCGGTGTTCTTCCGCCAATGTCTTCAGTCGTGTCTGCCGTCCTTTCTTCTGGGGGAGAAATCCCTCGAAGCAGAACTTCTCGTTCGGCAATCCCGATGCTACGAGTGCCGGAACAAAAGCGGTTGCTCCCGGCAAGCACTGCACTTCAATACCGTTGCGCACACATTCACGAACAACCAGAAATCCGGGATCGGAAATTCCAGGCGTTCCGGCATCCGAAATTAGTGCCACCGTTTCACCTGCCTTTATTCTATTAACAACACTTTCCACCGTTTTATGTTCATTAAATTTGTGGTGGGATTGCATTGCATTCTTTATTTCAAAGTGTTTCAGCAAGATACCGGAAGTACGTGTATCCTCCGCCAAAATCAGATCGACCTCTTTCAGGACTTTGATAGCCCGAAAAGTCATGTCCTCCAGATTCCCTACCGGCGTAGGCACCACATATAGCTTTCCCATCTTGTTTTTGTTTTATACTGATTGATTAAAATATTTCTTTAGTAGCTCCAGAAAGTCGTTCACCGCCTCCTTTTCTTCATTCAATTCGACTTTCGAGGACAGAAATGCGACTGCAGTCTTGTAGGAACTCATTACTGATATCTGTTCGATAACCCGATTCATCAAATCAGTGTTGCCTCCGAACAGTTCACGAGAAAAACGGAAAGAATCATTCAAGCTGATAGCATGTCGCAAGCCGGCAGACAGTTTGAGACTTTCTCCCAACACAGCCGATTTAGGTTCTTCCTCTTTCACAACAGTTTCAACGACAGGTTCCTCAACAATTGCCGGTTCCTCTTTTTTCCCTTCTTCTTCTTCTTCTTCTTCTTCTTCTTCTTCTTCTTCTTCTGCTGCTGCTGCTTCTTCTGCTGCTGCTGCTTCTTCTGCTGCTGTCTCTGCAGCTGCCGCTATTACGACAGGTTTCTCTTCCGCAACAATGGCTTCTCCTTCCTCATCTTCTTTCACAACAACCGATTCGAGAGATTGTATAATCACGGGGGAATCCTCTTCAGACCCGGCAACTTCATCCTCCTCTTCCGCTGTCTCTTCCACAGCTGACGGAGAAATTACCTGAACAGCATCCACCTCCTGCTGCAGTTCGTCCAAACGCCCCTGCATCCGTGTAATGCTCCGCTTCAACAGTTCAGACAAAGTCGGAGTCGGCTCCTTGGTAAATGAATCCATGAGATACTTCAACTCATGAACATCCAACTCAATATCTGTTAATAGCTTCTGTTTCATGTCAGTCCATTGTTTATACGGTGCGAATGTAGGAATAATTTATGCAATAACTTAAAATAATGGATAATTTAACAGTTCTTGCACATTGAATTGCTTACCTTTGTCCACATATTTATTTAATCAAGAAAACACAAAATCTCATGGTATTATTTTCAGAAGACCACATACAGGAGACTAGAAGAAGAGGCCGGATCGAAGTAATCTGCGGTTCTATGTTCTCCGGAAAGACAGAGGAATTGATTCGCAGAATGAAGAGAGCGAAATTCGCGAAACAACGTGTCGAGATATTCAAACCTGCTATCGACACCCGTTATTCAGAAGAAGACGTAGTCTCTCACGACAGCCATTCTATCGCCTCCACTCCCATCGATTCGTCAGCCAGCATTTTACTGTTTACTTCTGAGATAGATGTAGTAGGTATTGATGAAGCACAGTTCTTCGACAGTGGTTTGATTGATGTATGCAACCAGCTTGCCAACAATGGAATCCGTGTTATCATTGCAGGATTAGATATGGACTTCAAAGGAAATCCGTTCGGACCTATGCCACAATTGTGCGCCATTGCCGATGAAGTCTCCAAAGTTCATGCGATCTGTGTGAAATGTGGTCAGCTGGCTTCTTTCTCACATCGTACAGTCAAGAATGAGAAACAGGTTCTTTTAGGCGAAACAGCCGAATATGAGCCTCTGTGCAGGGAATGTTATCTCCGTGCACGAGAGGAAGATGAGCAGAAAGTATAAACTCTATAAAGAAACAGATTATGGAAAGGAAAAAGATAACATTCGACAGTTTTATACGCGGTTCCATCGGATGTGTGTTAGTTGTAGGAATATTAATGCTCGTGGAACGTCTTAGCGGAGTGTTATTGCCTTTCTTTATTGCGTGGCTGATAGCTTATATGGTCTATCCGTTAGTCAAATTCTTCCAGTATAAGCTACGATTAAAAAGCCGCATTATTTCCATCTTCTGTTCCTTATTCCTCATTACGGTTATCGGAGTCACTTTATTCTACCTATTAGTGCCACCGATGATTTCGGAAATAGGCAGAATGAACGATTTGTTGGTGACTTACCTCACCAATGGAGCCGGTAACAATGTACCTAAGAACCTTTCTGAATTTATCCACGAGAACATTGATCTTCAGGCGTTGAACCGTGTATTAAGTGAAGAGAATATCCTGGCGGCAATCAAGGATACCGTCCCCAGAGTGTGGACTTTGCTTGCAGAATCTCTCAACATTCTATTCAGCATCCTTGCCTCCTTCATTATATTATTATATGTAATCTTTATATTATTGGATTACGAAGCAATAGCTGAAGGATGGTTACATCTGCTACCCAATAAATACCGTACGTTTGCCTCCAACCTGGTTCACGACGTACAGGATGGTATGAACAGATATTTCCGTGGACAGGCTTTGGTTGCTTTTTGCGTAGGTATCCTTTTCAGCATTGGTTTCCTAATTATCGATTTTCCCATGGCTATCGCTTTGGGACTTTTCATCGGAGCATTGAATATGGTTCCCTACTTGCAAATCATCGGTTTCCTTCCCACCATTTTATTGGCAATTCTCAAAGCTGCCGACACCGGACAGAACTTCTGGATTATCATTGCATGTGCATTAGCCGTCTTTGCGATCGTACAAATCATACAGGATACCTTCCTTGTCCCCAAAATCATGGGAAAGATTACCGGACTGAATCCTGCCATCATCCTTTTATCTCTTTCTATCTGGGGTTCATTAATGGGAATGCTCGGCATGATTATCGCCTTGCCACTAACAACTTTGATGCTCTCCTACTACCAACGCTTTATTATCAACAAAGAAAAGATAAAATATGATGAAGTAGAAACTACTGATAATCAAGAAACAAGCCACAACGAGGAAAAATAATTGAAACTTTTTTCTACGGAATGCTTGCAAATTAAATAAAAGTAACTACCTTTGCACCCGCAATCAGGAAATAACTGATTCGCAAATAAGGATTGATTCGCTAGCTCAGCAGGTAGAGCACAACACTTTTAATGTTGGGGTCCTGGGTTCGAGCCCCAGGCGGATCACTGAAAACAAAAGAAAAATCAAGCAAATCCCTGATAATCAGACATTATCAGGGATTTATTTTTTCTGGCAGGTAGCAGAAAAAAGCCGTTTCAAGCATATTATTCCGAACACAGAAAATTAATTTTGTAAATTAAAAACGTTACGGTATAAAAAGTACATTTAGAATCCTCTTCTATTTAAAAAAGAACGAACCGAAGAAAGACGGACAGTGACTATTATAGTACGTATAACAGTCGATGGAGAAACCAAGCAATTCAGCATGAAGAAAACAATTCTCCCTGAAAGATTGGGATATAAAATCAGGTCGTACAGTTAATAAGAGCGGAAAAAACACTAGTGCCAAAAATATCCAAGTCGAATAAAGAACTGGATGATTTACGTGGTCAAATCTTCATACAATACACCAAGCAGCTAAACAACAATGGATATGTAGAGCCGAAGAAGTTACGCAATAACGTATTGGCTATAGAGGAAAAGCAATACAGCCTACTCACTTACTTTACGGAACATAATTGCAAATATAAAAATAGGAACAACACAGTAGTAGTGACTTGTTTTTAACAGTGGTTACCTAAAAAATATAAAAGTCACTACATATATTATTTCCTAAAAAACAAC
>OHRB01001032.1_pt1 | contig 11893 bp, 10 predicted proteins | sample 1578381 | NCBI WGS metagenome assembly OHRB01 (sample SAMEA3879566, study PRJEB24766) | human gut metagenome | biome: human-associated habitat; feature: feces | place: USA | collected 1985/1987
GGAACATATTTTTCTAATCTCGACAACCTCATCACTCTTCATCAACGTAAGTGTGATGAATTAAAAGAATTTAAAAAATATATGTTACAAAATATGTTTCCACAGAAAGGATAAATGATTATGGCAGAATTAGAATCAGTAATTGAAAATAGGCTTATACATCAGCTTTGTAGTGGTGAATCTCAATGGACATATAGACCAGACATTAGGACAGAAGAAGATTTGTGGAATAATTTTAAATATATTTTGGAACAGAATAACAAAGCTAAATTAGACGATATTCCACTTAGTGAATCTGAGTTTGCAAAAGTTAAAAATGATTTGTCACATGCATCATTTTATGATGCAGGAAAGTGGCTTGTTGGAGAAAATGGTAAAGTTTATGTTCATGTTCAAAGAGGAAATGAGACGCTTCATTTAGTTGTTATGAATAATGAACATGTGGCAGGTGGTTCAAGTGTTTATGAAGTAATTAATCAGTATCAGGCATTTAAAGATGATAATGATGTTAATGCAAGAGACAGGCGGTTTGATGTTACTCTTTTAATTAACGGAATCCCATTAATTCACATTGAATTAAAGAATAAAGAACATTCTTATATGGATGGATACCGTCAGATAAAGAAATACATAGCTGAAGGAAAATTTCATGGCATTTTTTCAAATGTACAGATGTTTGTGGTTAGTAATGCTGTTGATACAAAGTATTTTTCAGCAGCGAGAGATACTGAATTAAACAAAAAGTTTTTAACAGGCTGGATAGATAGAGAAAATATGCCAGTATGTGATTATATTGATTTTGCTGAAGCTGTACTCAGAATACCACAAGCTCATGAGATGGTAACAAAATATACAGTTTTAGATAATGACAAGAAAAAATTGCTTATTTTAAGACCTTACCAGATTCATGCTATTGAAGCAATGAGAGAAGCATCTAAAGCTGGTAAATCAGGATATATCTGGCATACAACTGGTTCTGGAAAAACAATGACATCATATAAGGCTACAAGAAATCTTTTGATGGATATACCCTCAATTCAAAAAACTGTTTTTTTAATTGATAGAAAAGATTTAGATTTACAGATAAAAGGTGCTTTTCAGTCATATGCAGATAACGATACTATTGATGTAGACGATACTGAACATGTGGGCAGCTTGATAAAAAAATTAGCAGATGATAACAGACAGATGATTGTAACCACACGTCAGAAGATGCAGGTTATGATTAACAGACGACTTAAAGATGGAACAAAAGAATATAATAAAATAAAGGCTCTTAAGGTAGCGTTTGTAGTAGATGAATGTCATAGAGCAGTAACCCCTCAAACTAAGAGAGATATAGAAAAATTCTTCAATAATTCAATCTGGTTTGGGTTTACTGGAACACCTATATTTGAGGAGAATAAATACGAACAAAAAGGAGATTTACCGCAGACAACAGAAGAGTTATATGGACCATGCCTTCATAGTTATACGATAAAAGAAGCAATTCATGATGGAGCGGTACTAGGGTTTAATGTTGAAAATCTTGGACCTAGAGATATTCCAAAGGACGATGAAGATAAATATTATCATAGTGTAAATCACATGAGAAATGTTTTGAACATAATTATTAATCAATCATTAGTTAAATTTGGAATGCAGAATGGAAGGGGAAAGACCTATGAAGCTATGCTTACAGTTGAATCTATAGCTATTGCTCAAAAATATTATGATATGATTTTGAAAATTAAAGCAGGGGAAGATGAACTCAAAATAAGTGATGATGTAAAAAGAATCTTACCAGATTTTCCTAAAGTTGCTATTACATTTTCTGTATCAGAAAATGAAGAACAATCACAAGTTAATCAGGATTCCATGAAGAGATATTTAAAATATTACAATAAACTTTTTGGCACAAAATATGCTATTGAAGGGCTTGGTGCATATAATGGCAATTTAAATGATAGACTGGCAAGAAAAGAAAAAAGATATGCAGATAGGGAACAGCAGGTTGATATTGTAATAGTGGTAGATAGGTTACTTACAGGTTTTGATGCTCCATGTTTATCAACATTATTTATTGACAGGCCTCCAATGAGTCCGCAGGGATTGATACAGGCATTTTCAAGAACAAATCGTCTATATGATCAAAACAAGGAATATGGTCAGATTGTTACATTTAGAAGTCCTAAAGAATATAAGAAAAAAATAAATGATGCACTGGTGTTATATTCTAAGGGTGGTATAGGACAAGCAATAGCTGAAGATTGGGAGACTGTACTTAATAATTTTGTTTTATCATTAAAGACAATAAGAACATTTGCTCCTACACCAGCAGATGTAAATGGATTATCTAAGAAACAAAAGAAAACATTTATTAAATTGTTTAGAGACTTAGATCATGATTATGCACATTTGAAATCATTTTCAACTTTTGAACCTAAAATCTTGGATGAATATGGATTCAGTCAGCAGATATATGAAGATTATGCTGCAGTTTATAATAATGTTATTGAAGAATTAAAAAAGGATCCACCAGATGATACAGGAGATGAACCAATTAGAGATGATTATGATTTAGTTGCATATAGTAAATTTAAAATTGATTTTGAGTACATTGTAGAATTGTTACAAGGTTTTGTAGATTTCTTGGATCAAAAAGACATAGAATTTAATGAGGCAGAATTTGAACATAAATTACTGGAGTTAAAAGAGATTGTAAAAGATTTTGCAGAGGATAATCCTAAACTAAGTGATTTATTATTACAGGTATTAGATGAAATTGAACAGGATAAAGCCAAGTTTATGGGACAAGATATGTCTGTTATTATTAATCAGATGCGATATACTGCCATAGATAAGGAAATAGAAAAATTCTCGAAAAAGTGGTATGTTCCGTTTGAGGCTGTTAAATATGAGGCTTATAATTATAAAGACGGAGAGCTTGCAAATGAAAATAAACTGAAGGAACTTGCTGATTATGCGACATATAAAATGGAAATATCTGAAGCACTTCCTAAATTCAAATTTAATGGAACTCTTATTAGAGAATTTAAAGAAATACTTATGCCAGAAATTGGTTCACTAATTGAATAAAAGTGAAGAAAGCTTGTAGTTTTTTGCTACAAGCTTTCTTCATTTATCTATAAATTAGCGTGCGTATTGTTATTATTAATTTAAATTAGATAGTGATCTCATAATTAAATCTATGTCTTTACTTTCTAGTTCTTGAATGATATGTAAGTATGTTTTTTGTGTAGTTGTTATATTTGAGTGTCCTAATCTACGGGCAACGCTTGCTATTGATACCCCAGCAAATAACAAGAGCGATGCATGAGTGTGTCTCAATCCATGAATTGAAATTATAGGTATATCAACTTCTTTGCAATGTCTTGCTAGAACACTGTTGATGGTAGAATTATAAATTCTTCCATTTACAAAAATAGGCTCATCTTCAGGTAATCTTTTTACAAGTTCAGCAAATTGCATAACAGTTTGCCAATCTAACGGTATCTTTCTGATAGAAGATTTATTTTTAGTAGGAAGAAAACCAGTATGGTTTTTATAATCCCATGTTTTAGAAACTGAAAGCATCTGACGAGATAAGTCAAAATCTTTAGGTGTAAGTGCCAACGCCTCAGAAAAACGCATTCCTGTTTTAGCAATTAATAGGATAGGCCAGTCTAAATTAACCTCCGATTTTAAATCGAGATTATCCAATAGTTTGTGAAGTTCATATTGGTTAAGATACTTAGGCTTCTTCTTACGAGGTGTCTTTCCTTTAATAATTGCTTTTCTGGTAGGATCTCTTAGAATAAGCCCTTCATCAACGGCATCAAGGATTGCACATTTGAGGTGATGATGAAAATCCATTGTAGTTTGTCGTTCGTGGGATATTGCATAATCATTAAGAAGCTTCTGATAAGAAAAACGATCAAGTTCACCAATAGTTAGGTTAGGAATAAGCTTCTCAAGCCATTGATGAGCCATATTATATTTGCTCATGGTAACAGGTCGAATAGCCCCCTCCTTATAGACTGTAATCCATTGTTTGTAGTAATCACAGAATAGCATAGTGTTGTTGGTTGTCGTTGTGTACATTTGTAAGTCCTCCTTTTTTATTGTAATACGCACGCCGATGAAGAGTGATGAGGTTGTCGAGATTAGAAAAATATGTTCCTAATTTGATTTGCTCATCAATTTGTGGAAGCATAAACTCCGTTTTTAAGAAATTATCATTATATAATCTCTTGATAGTAGAACCTTCACAAGACCACTCTACGATGCTATATAAAACTTTTAAAAAGCTGTTGTCTATCTCATTTCCATGTTTAAGCCACACGATATTTGAATCTTGAAAATACTCATCTTTTCCAGTAAATTCAACGGTTCTGCCAATACTACCAGAAGCGGAAATCAATATATCGCCCTTGTTCGGATATGGATATTTAGTTTTATACTCGTCAAATAACTCTTTTGAAATGAATGCGTCTGGTTCAACACCAAATGTGCCTATCTTATAAAAAGGCACTTCCCCCTCATCTGATGTCTGCTCTTTAAAAATTCGCTTACACATAGCAATTGAGCCAATATCACCAAACTTACGCTGTTCCCAATCATTTCTTTTTGCAAAATTTAAAAATAACTTACGCTGATGAAGAGTGATGAGATTATCTAGTTCATTAAAATATTGCCCTATTTGTTCTTGTTCTTTTAGTTTTGGTATAGGTAAAGTTTGTTTATAAAGTTCATCCCAAACAATATTTTTTCTGCAAACACTTGCTCCTTCTGTAGAAGCATTCAAGAAAAAATCTTTTGTTGAGTCTTGTTTTACCCATGCCTGAATAAAAAATGGATCACACGTTACAAGTTCATAAACCTTGTAAGCTGGCGATATTATCCCATGTTCAAAGCGTAAATTCACATTACAATTTCCTAGATGTAAATTTTGAGCGGACAATATCAAATCATTTTTCTTAACTTTCAAATAGCCTATATTTGACGAGCCTCTAAAATGACTAAAAAGCTCTGAATTAAGATACATTCCATCAATTGCACATGAAAGTAGAGTATCTTCATTCTCAATTTTTGTTTTTTCACGAATTTCCTTTAATAAACTTCCAAACTTACGCTGTTCCCAATCGTCAGTAAATCCAGCAAATCTGATTTCTGGTTTTTTTGCATCTTTTTTCGGAAACATTTTTTGAAGCATAAATTTTTTCAATTTTTTTGTTTCATCACACTTACGCTGATGAAGAGTGATGAGAGTATCAAGTGACTCAATATAGTCCCCAATTTTTTTCTGCTCCTCATATGAAGTCCAAGGAATTTCAATGGTTTTCATACTATCAATATCAATACTTCTTCCATCTCTGATTCCGTATACATGAGGCACTAATTTATGCTTGATAAATTCATACGAACGGAAGTATGGATAATAGAATCTTGAATCCACCTCATCACCGTGAAATGTATGATATGCTGGGCTTATCAAGCCATTATGGTTAGATTTTTCAAGTCCACCTTCAAAGGATCTAAGGTGCACAATAAAGTCATCTTCTCGAACCATTTTGTACCCTGCTAAACTCGATTTATCATACTGTAATTTACGCTCAGATTCTTCTCTAAGAACCGTTCCGCCACCTTGAATAATAGTTAATGCTGGTAACTCTGGATGGTTCTTTTCCGAGTATTCTTGGAACACTTCTCCCAACTTACGCTGTTCCCAATCATCAGTAAATCCTTTGAATCTAATATTAGGTGTATTTCCCATTCTTACACCTCCTTAAGAATCTCTATAAATTCCTTAATTGCTGTTTCTGTCTCGGATGAGCTAAATGTAAGATCTTTAAGCATATCTACTAAGACTGTATTGCTTTTCTTAATAGCTTTATTTGTCTCTTTTATGCTATCTGTAAGTGCTTTTATATCTATCTCATCCTCTTCCTCACTTGTATCTACATACCTTGGAATGTTCAGATTATAATCATTAGCCTTTATGTCATCATAAGAAGCTAGATATGCAAGTTTATCTACAGATTTTCTATTATTATAGAGTTCTAATACTTTATCAATATGTTCTTCATTCATTACATTTTGCTTTTTTTCTTTTTCATAGAGATTAGATGCATCTATAAAAAGGACATCTCTACCCTCTCTATGTTTTTTAAGAACTACTATACATGTTGGAATTGATGTATTATAAAACATGTTAGCTGGCAAACCAATTACTGCATATATAGAACCATTTTTCAGTAAGGTTTCTCTGATTGCTCCTTCAGCAGCCCCTCTAAATAACACTCCATGAGGAAGTACGATTGCCATTGTTCCTGTCTGCTTCAGATGATAAAAACCATGAAGTAAAAATGCATAGTCTGCTTTTGACTTAGGTGCAAGTTTTCCCCCGTAATCCATAAATCTTTCATCTTGTTTAAATCCTTCTGCTGCAGACCATTTAGCTGAATAAGGAGGATTCATAGTAACAACATCAAATTCTGTCTCTTCATCAGTAGGCCAGTCAGCATCTAATGTATCTCCATTTCTTAAATGCTGATTTTCAGGATGAACTCTATGTAAAAACATATTCATTCTTGCTAAATTATAAGTTGATGGCATAAGCTCCTGACCATAGTACTTAATATAATCTGGTTCTGTTGAATAATTTCTACAACTGAGCATTAAAGAACCTGAACCCATACATGGATCATAAACCTGAAGCCCCTTTTTATTTTCCTGCCCTGTCATTGCGATTCTACAAAGAATCTGTGCAGGTCCATGTGGAGTATAAAATTCGCCTGCTTTCTTACCAGTTTCCGATGCAAACTGTCCTATTAAATACTCATATGCATTTCCAAGAACATCTCCTTTTGCATGAATTAAGTCTGCTCCATCAAGCACCTTTATTACTTCTGCTATTGTAGCACTCTGTTTCTGATCTCCTGTTCCTAATCTGTTAGAATATAAATCCACATCAGCAAACAATCCATTAAATAATTCATCTGATTCCTGAATACGATTAAATGCAGCCTGCAATTTTTCTCTGTTAAATGCATTTTCCTTAGCATCATTTAATATACTTACATATGTCATATCTGGATCAAGTGTATAATGCATTGACTCTCTTAATTCCTGTAATAAATCCTTTGCATCCACTGTTTTCATTACTTCTTCATATTGTTTCTGTGCTTCTTGTAAATCATCTGGTGTCTCATCATTCAACAAATCATACACTTTTGCTAAATATGAATCAGATAAATATTTATAAAAAACTAATCCTAATAAATATGTTTTGTACTCATTCGCATCCATCTTTCCTCTGAGCACATCTGCTCCACTCCATAATACCTGCAATAAATCTTTACTTTCTGCCATTTTTAATCCTCCTCAAGTTTCCTTATAATTGTAAGAGTTAATTTTTTAATATCCTCTGCCCGCTTTATCATTAGGCGATTTTGCACTAAAGACTGTCTATATATTTCTCCAATCTTATGTTGTGTTTCTATATCAGGCAATCTTATTTTCAGTTCTCCTACTATTTTCATATTAAGCTTCTTTACGCTTAAGGTTGTTCCCTGATGAACCATTGCTATTTGCTGTTCAAAATCTTTTCCCTCATTAAATTGATAACAAAAATACCACTTATCCAGTATTTGCTCATTAAATTCGCATTTTAGAAAATTTGATGTAATACATTTATCTTTATTATCAACTGAAACTGGAGCCACTTTTGATTTTATAAGATTAATGATACATTCTGATTTATTACTTTGCTCTGTTATTCCATACAAATCATTTTCGAAATCCTCTAACGAATACAAAATTAATTCCTGCTCTTTAATTCTCGTAGGATTTTTACCTATTGTAAAGCTAACTAAGTCACTTAATTGTTCTAATTTCATCGCAGCTCCTTTCTGTAATTTAGTTAAATTACATCTTTATAGTATCACTTTAAGTCATTTTGTCAATATGTAATTTAATTACATATTTATTCTCTAATCCCCCAAACCTTTCCATTGTTATTTTTCCCGGCCTATATTATAATTTTTATTAACTACACCAATGAAGGAGATTTATTAAATGAAGAAAAATAGTATTTTTCGCAGCCTGCCGTTTAAATTGCTGGTGGGCGTTATTGCTGGTGTCCTGGTGGGACTGCTGTTAAGTTCAACTGATGGCAATGCATTTTCACGTGCCATTTTGAATATTGTTGTAACTCTGAAATATATTCTCAATCAGATAATTAATTTCTGCATACCTCTGATAATCATTGCATTTATTGCACCTTCAATTACTCAGATGGGTAAAAATGCATCAAAGCTTCTTCTGATTGCAGTTACAATCGCATATACATCATCAGTTGGTGCTGCACTTTTCTCTACAGCATCTGGATATCTTTTGATACCACATTTGTCAATATCCTCTACTGCTGATGGATTGAAAGAGCTTCCAGCTGCGGTTTTCGAATTATCAATCCCACAGATAATGCCTGTTATGAGCGCACTTGTGTTCTCAATTATGATTGGACTCGCAGCGGCATGGACAAAGGCTGAGTTAATCTCTAACCTGCTTGAAGAATTTCAGAAGATTGTGCTTGCGATAGTTTCAAGAATCATGATACCGATTCTTCCATTTTTCATCGGACTCACTTTCTGCGGACTCTCATACGAAGGTTCAATAACAAAGCAGGTTCCTGTGTTCCTGAAAATCATAATTATTGTATTAATCGGACATTACATTTGGATGACTCTGCTTTACACAATCGCAGGATTGTATTCTAAGAAGAACCCGATTGAAGTAATCAGACATTACGGTCCTGCATACCTTACATCAATTGGAACAATGTCATCTGCTGCCACACTCGCAGTTGCACTCCAGTGTGCCGGAAAATCAAAGGTTTTGAGAAAGGACATGGTCTCTTTTGGAATTCCTTTGTTTGCAAATATACATTTGTGCGGCTCAGTGCTGACAGAGGTATTTTTCTGCATGACTGTATCAAAGATTTTGTATGGCACTATTCCATCAGCCGGAACTATGATTCTGTTCTGCGTGCTTCTCGGAATATTTGCAATCGGCGCACCTGGTGTACCTGGCGGAACAGTTATGGCTTCGCTCGGACTTATTACCGGCGTGCTTGGATTTAACGACACTGGAACTGCCCTTATGCTTACAATATTTGCACTTCAGGACAGCTTCGGAACAGCCTGCAATGTAACAGGCGACGGTGCGCTCACACTTATCCTCACTGGATATGCAGAGCGCCACGGCATCAAGGAAGGTGCTGACAATTAATATGTTTCTTTGCCAAATGTAAAGTGCTATAATCAGCTCATGAATACACGCGCCTGCGGCGCAGAAATGAGGTAACATATGCCATTTATTAATTCTAAGATAAGCACTTCTCTTACAGAAGCACAGGAAACTGAAATCAAAACGCGTTTAGGCCAGGCTATCCAGACGATTCCCGGCAAATCAGAAAGCTGGCTCATGGTCGGCTTCGAGCCTGACTACAAGCTCTACTTCAGAGGAAGCAATGCCGAGCCTATAGCTATGGTCGAGGTCAGCGTTTACGGCAATGAGAACCCATCTGCCTTTTCTAAACTGACTGGCCAGATATGTGACATTTTTAAAGATGTTCTTGGAATTGCACCAGATCATGTATATGTAAAATATCAGGCTGTTTCTAACTGGGGTTGGAATGGGGATAATTTCTAATATGCATTAATAAGCGGGACACTCATTTTTTTATGAATGTCCCGCTTAAATATTTTTTTCTAAAATTCTTTCTTTTCCATAATCCGGACACTAATTGCATAAGAGAGCAGTATGAGAAGTACTGTCACTACCACTGCAATTCCTGCAAGTATCCAGCCATTCATTTGGTTTAAAAATGAAAAGGCACTTAATACATTTGTCTTTACCAGCTCCGCAAATGCAATGACAGACGCTCCCATTACACCACATGCCCCCGAAATGACTACTCTGCTCTTTTCTACTCCGGATACTAGCTGCAGCGGAATCAGCAATGCAATCAACAATGCCGTAACCGGCAGAAACACCAATACCACAGGAATCTGGGAAGCCATGTCTACCGGCATCTGCTGTTTCATTTCTAGGATCATGTAAAGTCCCGCTGCCACAAGCCATGAAACCGTTCCTCCTGTAAGACAGAAAAAATATTTTTCCCTCACATACGTTTCTGCATCAATCGGCAAAGTCATCAAAAATCCATATCCTTTATCAAGCTCGTCATAGGTAACTGTATTTATCAGAAGAATACTGATTGCAAACGGTAACCACCCCAGGATAACCGCTTCATTCTGTAATCCTATCACCACTCCAATGATAAGAAGGAAAATTAATGCCTGTTTATTACACCAAATTAACCGGAAATCTTTTTCTACTAATCCTGCCATTATCTGTACCCTCCCGTCATCATAAGAATTAATTCATCAATTCCGCCCTGCTCCACCGCAATCTGCGGATAATTTTCCTGATAAAATCTTCTGTCATTAGTAAAGCAGGCATAACCATAAGTTTCTTTCTGTACTTTTATGACTGCTGTCTTGTCTAATGTCCTGTATTGTTCCTCATTCACCTTCAAAATACCATACTGCTCTAAAATAACATCTGTGTCCTCATGCAAAATGATTTTTCCGTCATGAATGAGATAAATGTCGTCACAAAGTGACTCCAAATCTGTGGAAATGTGCGATGTAATCAATATTGTGCGCTTCTCGTCCTGCGCTATATATTCCCGTAGCAAATCAAGGATTTCATTCCTTGCCTCCACATCAAGCCCTGCGGTCGGCTCATCTAAAATCAACAAATCAGCTTTATGGCTGATTGCTGTCAGCACCCTCAGTTTTGCTTTCATACCTGTGGAAAATTCTTTTAATTTCTTCTTCCGTGGAAGCTTTAAAGCCTCACATTTTTGGTCAAAAAAATCCTTCTGGAAATCAGGATACATTTTAGCAAGGATATGCCAGACATCTTCCACCGTAAATTGTGAACTAAAGCCTGCCTCCGTCAAAGATACTCCGATTTTCTGCTTTACCGCAGCCGGAAGCTCTCCACCTTCGTTACCAAACACACAAATCTTTCCAGCATCCGGCTTTACCAGTCCAAGTATCAGTTTAATTGCCGTACTTTTTCCTGCGCCGTTTTTTCCTACAAACCCTGTAATTCTCCCCTCTGGTATTTCCAAGGATAGTTCCAGTTCAAAGTCCTTATATTTTTTTCGGACATTCTGCATTGTTATCATAATTCGCCTTTCTATTTCTCATCAAGTATGAGCTTTACAACCTCTAAGATTTCTTCTTTCTCCATCCCAATTGCCACTGCCCGGTCAATGGCTTTGTCAAAGTCCTCTTCCACAGCAATTCTTCTCGCCTCCGACGCAAGCTGTTTATCCGAAGCAGTCACATATGTTCCCTTTCCGTGAACAGTCGTAACAAAGCCTTCCTCTTCTAACTTGTCATAAGCTTTCTTTACAGTCAGCGCGCTGATGCGAAGTTCCCCTGCAAGCGTCCTCACAGACGGAAGTGCCTCTCCCTCTTTTAATACAGACTGGATAATCTCTGACTTTATCTGCTCCATAAGCTGTTCGTAAATCGGAACCATGGAAGAATGATTTAATATAATATGCATATTTTTCTTTTCTCCTTTGTGATAAACAGTATATAACAGTTGATGTGTGTTGTCAACTGTTATATACTGTTTATTAAAAATATACAAAATAAGAGCCACTCTAAAGTGACTCTCATTTATTTTTATATTTAACTTAACTAAAATATTTTACCTATTTTTCTGTTAATCTACAAGAAGTTCCCTACAATAATATTTTAATCCTTTTTGAGCATTCTCTTTCTTATAATCGGGTAGGAGGTAGATAATTATTTTATCTACCGACCTC
>OHRB01001044.1_pt1 | contig 11721 bp, 9 predicted proteins | sample 1578381 | NCBI WGS metagenome assembly OHRB01 (sample SAMEA3879566, study PRJEB24766) | human gut metagenome | biome: human-associated habitat; feature: feces | place: USA | collected 1985/1987
TTTGGCATATTCATGCCAAAACACCTCGCGGGATAGTGGTGTGTGAACAGTAACATATTATGGATTATGGAGAATCTTATGATAAAAAATAATTGATTTTTAAGAGACAGTCTGTTAGAATATACCTGTGAAAAGGGAGTAGCTTGCCGGGTAGATTCGGTTCACTTCTTCGTCAGGACAGTTATTGAAACATATAACTCGGAAAGTGATGAAATTGCGAGACTTTTACTGTGAATGCAGTAGGAGTCTTTTTTTTATACCTACTGCAAAATAAATGTATTCCCGGAATCTTTTTATATTTGATTTTGTGAGTACGTAATAAAAGAAAGAGAGGTAGAAATGATGTTTTTACAGGTTATTATTTTGTTGGCAGGTTTTTTGTTTCTGGTGAAAGGTGCAGACTGGTTTGTGGAGGGTGCAGCCAGTATTGCGAAAAAGCTGGGAATTCCACAGTTGATCATTGGATTAACCATTGTAGCAATGGGAACCAGCATGCCGGAGGCAGCAGTCAGTATTACTGCTGCAATAAATAAGAATGCAGGTATTACCATTGGAAATGTAGTCGGAAGTAATATCCTGAATATTTTCATCATCCTGGGAATCACAGCAGTAATTACGAATGTAGCAATTCAAAAATCCACGCTTCTTTACGAAATTCCGTTTATGACAGTGATAACAATTATTTTGCTGATTTTTGGTATCACAGGTTCAGAGGTGACTTTTATTGAAGGTGTGATTTTCTGGATACTGTTTCTGATATATCTGGGATATCTGTTTGTGATGGCAAAGAAAGGGAACGATCAGGAAGAAGCAGAAGCAAAGGATAATCCGGTATGGAAATGTATGCTCCTGATGGTAATCGGTGGAATTCTGGTTGTAAAGGGCAGTGATTTTGCTGTCAGCGGAGCAACGGAGATTGCCCGTTATTTTGGCATGAGTGAGAGATTTATCGGGCTGACAATTGTTGCACTGGGAACATCTCTTCCGGAACTTGTCACATCAGTAACAGCAGCCAGAAGAGGAAATACAGGAATTGCCATTGGAAATATAGTCGGAAGCAATATTTTTAATATTTTGTTTGTTATCGGTACAACAGCACTCATTTGTACTGTGCCGTTTGAGAGTAAATTTATTATTGATACTGTAATTGCAGTTCTGTGCGGAGTAATACTCTGGATTGGTACATTCAGACATAAAGAATTAAGAAAACCCTGTGGTGTGGTTATGCTGTTGTGTTATGTCGCATATTTCCTGTATTTATGTCTGGTATAACGAATAATTGCTTTTCGCAACCTCCGCAGGGGACTTACTTGATTCGATTAAAATAAGAAATGGAATAAAGTATACTATGGATAATTATGAAAAACAGGTATATACAGGAAGAGAGTTGTTTTTAAAATATAATCAGGATAAGCTGATAGAGAAATATGGTTTGAAACATGATGAAGAATATCTGTATTTGAAATACATTGAAACAGAATATCGGATCAATCGCAGAAACGGTGCTATTGAATATGCCACAGGCGAAGAATGGACGGACTGCAGAGAATATACAGTTGTTATGACAATCTATGATTTTCTCTGCTGTTCCGGGCAGGAGATACTGCCTCCTCTTACCGGGCAGTGGCAGCCTGTGGGCAGGTTTGTAACTGCCGGGAGCAGTCCGTCAACAGATCCCTTTGTGGAAAAGTATGCAAGAGCATTTTCCGGCAAAGTGGAAGAGGTAAAGCAGGCCTGTATCTGTCTGGGAGGAAAGCAGACGAAACGTTTGGCTGGGGCAGATCTGACATTTGAAATGCCTGTTCTTCCGGAGTTCTCTGTGTTGTTTCAGTTCTGGGATGGGGATGAAGAATTCCCACCAAAGATCTTATTGTTGTGGGATAAAGTATCGTTATCATATCTTCATTTTGAGACGACCTATTATCTTCAGGGGGATCTTCTGAAGGCTATACTGCAGATAATCGGCTGAATACACTGTAGCCGATCCTTCGGAGGGGATATCTACAGATTTCTGATACAGGATTTGTGCAGTTACGCAAATAAACAATAGGGTAAAAACCATATTTAATCAAGGGAGGCAACTTTGCAATACGAATTTCTGAAAAATTTTCCAAAACGAATGAAAAATGTAGGCCTGTACGGTGTTCTTATCCAAAATAGTATTCAGAAGACATCCTGGAAACAGTTTGGCTTTCTGAAATTTGATGAACAGATGAATCTTATTTTTGCAGTAATGCTTTATATTATGGAGCAGTCTCTGAGGGAAGAGAACTGTACTATGGATGATATCGGAGCCTATATTGATACCATCAATACCAGGTATCTGGGTAAAGAAATCTCCTATGATGACTGCAGAAAATTAGGAGATTTTGTTGTCAATGTGATCTTATCAAATGAAGGCCGTGCCATGTATTTTGACGGCTATGATTTTGAAGAGAACGATTATCATGTCATGCATATCAGCTATGTGGCGAACCGGATCGTGTATCTGGATCAGGAGGTTCGCAGAACTTCTTATTATCTTACAGACGACGGATACAATCTGATACTTTCCACCCTTGAAATAGAAAATAATATGAAGCTTACCATCCATGAAATGATCTTCCAGATGCATCTGGAAAAACAGAGCTATGATAAGGCTGTGGATGAGATTAAGAATGTTTTTAACCTGATGCGCATCCAGCTTCAGAAGATTCAGGAAGCTATGGGAAAAATCCGCAGAAATGCCCTGAATTATTCAGTAAAGGATTACGAGGAAATCCTTCTGGAGAATCTGGATACGATCAGTGACACAAAAGAAAAATTCCAGAAATACAGGGAACTGGTGCGAAGCAGGGTAAAGAAGCTGGAAGAAGAGAACATCAATGTGCGCCGTCTGGGCGAAAAGGAAGAGGAGAACCTTGAGAATCTCCGTATTATTGAGAGCTATCTGAACAGAACCATTGATGAGCACCAGAAAATCCTGAGCAGTCATTTTGACCTGAAGGCACTTTATACCAGAGAACTGGAAGCATTGTCGCAGATGTCCCTGATCCGGAGATTTTCCATGCGCAATGATTTCTATGATAAAGTGCTGGAGAATCCGTCAGCACTGGGAAATCTGGACTATTTTTTAAGACCGCTGTTCAACCGGGAACCGGACAAGGTTTATAACCTGAACAAAGCCTTATTATATCAGAAACCGTCTGTCAGAAATGAGGATGAGGATACTGAGGAGATGCTGGATTTTGACGAAGATGCATATCTGAAAGAGCAGGAAGAGAAACGCAGACAGAAACTGAAACGCTATGAGAGCAGTCTGGGATTTCTGCTGGAGCAGGCATCTGAAAAAGGTGAAATTTCCCTTTCTGATATCTGGAAAAACATTCAGGAGAACGAGAAAAATGCAGAAGAAATGCAGCAGCAACTGATCCCAAATGTTGAAATTTTTAAAGAAATCATGGTGGAGCTGATACGGAATAAAGAGATCAATATGGAAGTACTGAAAAAGGAACGAAGTGAATTTATCCAGGATCAGACAGCAGATTTTCAGCTCAACGAAATGCTGCTCCAGCTTTCAGAAGAAAGATTTTCAGACAAAAAGATTGGTAAAATAGAGGTATACAGGATAGAAGACGGAAGCACAGTCACCTTTGACAATGTTTTCAGCGAAAATGGCGTGAAAAAAAGCATCCGCTGTTCCAATATCCTGATCCGAATCATGAGAAACGAGGAATAACAGATATGGCATACGAAGCAGAGGAAATTCGCACCAGCCAGGAGATTTTTTATTATCTTCTGGAGCATCATGAGCTGCGGGAAGAGGACGATCAGCTTTTATATAAAGCATATACAGAGGAAGAATCCATCCGGAATCTGGTGAAATCCCAGGGAGAGATTGCGGGAAGCAATGTGGAACGCTACGGAAATGTAATCTATCTGATTCCCAAAGAGGAGAATAATTTCCTTGGCTTTTCCAAGCAGCAGCTTAAAGGTACACTGTGCAAATCCGGGGCAACGGACAAGGATTATTATCTGTCACAGTTTGTGATTCTTACGCTACTGGTAGAATTCTTTGACGGACAGGGAAGCAGCAGTAAATCCAGAGAATATATGCGCGTGGGAGAGCTTATGAACTGTCTTTCCGCCCGTCTGAAGGAAGGGGCAGCAGAAGAGACTACCACTGAAGAGGAGGAAGATGGAAAGAATCCCAAAGATACTGCTGGGATTTCTTTCAAAATCCTTTATGAAACTTACGAGGCGCTGAAGTCTGATGACAGAGGTTCCAGGATGAAGACAACCAAGGAAGGCTTTATCTACAATATTCTGATGTTCCTTCAGAAACAGGGACTGATCGAGTATGTGGTGCAGGATGAGATGATAAAAACAACCAGAAAGCTGGATAATTTTATGGACTGGAATCTTCTGAACCAGAACAATTACCAGCGGGTTCTGAGAGTACTGGGGGTGGCAAAAGATGAGTAAGATTAATGTAGTGCGTCTGATCAACGTGAATTATAATAACAATGCATACCGTATCAGCGATGAAACTCTGCACTTTAATGGAAAAAGCACACTGATCTCTCTGCAGAACGGCGGTGGGAAATCTGTTCTTGTCCAGATGCTGACAGCGCCCTTTGTGCATCCAAAATACCGCAATACCAAAGACCGATTATTTGAAAGCTATTTTACTACCAATAAGCCATCCTTTATCTTGGTGGAATGGGCACTGGATCAGGGTGCAGGCTATGTTCTCACAGGTCTTATGGTCAGAAAATCCCAGGATATGGAAGAGGACAGAAAAGAGAATCTGGATATTATTGGAATTGTCAGTGAATATCAGAGCCCCTGTATTCAGGATATCCACCACCTTCCTGTAGTGGAAAAAGGCAAAAAAGAGATGATCCTGAAGAATTTTAACTCCTGCAGACAGCTTTTTGAAACCTACAAAAAAGACAGGGATATGAAGTTCTTTTATTATGATCTGACAAACTATGCTCAGTCCCGCCAGTACTTCAATAAGCTGATGGAATACCAGATCAATTATAAGGAATGGGAAACTATTATTAAGAAAATCAATCTGAAGGAATCCGGACTGTCAGATCTTTTTGCGGACTGCAAGGATGAAAAGGGGCTGACAGAAAAATGGTTTCTCGAGGCTATTGAGAGCAAACTGAATAAGGACAAAAACCGCATTAAAGAGTTCCAGTCTATTCTGGAAAAATATGCAGGACAGTATAAGGATAACCGTTCCAAAATTAAGCGAAGAGACACAATCCGTCAGTTTAAGGAAGAAGCAAATGGGATTCAGACTCAGGCAGAAGAGTATCAGAATGCGGAGACAGAGGAAGGAAAACAGCAGAATAAAATTGCCTGGTTTATCCATGATGTAAATGGACTCTTAAGCCAGACTGAGAAAGCTCATGATCATGCAAAAGAAGTGCTGGAAGGTCTGGATCAAAAGCTTTCCAGAGTAGAATACGAGGAGCTTTCCAGCCAGGTCTATGACTATGAGGAAGAGAAGAATCTTCATATCGGAAACCGTGATATGATCGATATGGAGCGTGAAAATCTTCAGGTGCAGGCAGAACAGACAGAGAAGAAACTTCATATCCTCCAATGTGCCAGACAGCAGGATTCTGTGTCAGAAGAAAAAGGGGAACTGGATCTTCTCAGGGAGAAAATCGCAGTTGCCAGACAGCAGGGAGCTGATCTGGAACCGGAGAGAAAAGCACTTGGCCTGACCTTGAAAAACATTTTTGAAGAACGTATTCAGGATAACAGACAACAGCAGGAAAACCTGTCTGAAAATATACAGAAAAAGGGAAAAGAAGCACAGGATGAGGCGAATAGAGTCGAAGAACTGGAAGAGAAGATCCGCGACTGCTTTGGAAAAAAAGGAAAACTGGAAAGCCGGATTGAATCCTATACCCGTCTGGAAAACCAGTATAATGCCAAGTATCAGGAAGAATTAGTACGAAATATTCTGGGAACCTATGAAGCCGGAACACTGGAAATCCGTCGCCAGATGTACGAACAGGAACTGGAAAAAACAGTAAGGGAACGTACAGAAAATCAGAAGAAATGGGAAGATGACAAAGAGTTGATCCGCCGTCAGGAGCGCAGTCTGGAGGATAAGAAAGAGGCTCTGATACATAAAAAAACAGAGACAGAGAACCAGGAACATACCTATCAGCTCTATCAGAATGAACTGGAAATAAGGAAGAATATCCTGAAATATCTGGACATGGAGGAACGCCATCTTCTGGATACTGACAGGATACTGGAGAATTCTGCACGAAAGCTGCGTGAGCTGGAGGAGCTGCGGCGAAATCTGGAAAAGGAAGAGGATTCCCTGGAAAAAGAATATTTAAGCCTTACCAGCGGAAAGGTTCTGGAGCTTCCTGAGGAACTGGAGAAAGAACTGGATGATTTGGGAATTCACACAGTTTATGGTATGGAATGGCTGAAAAAGAACGGATACTCCCAGAAGAAAAACCAGATGCTGGTCCGTAAGAATCCATTTCTGCCATATGCCCCGATCCTTACCCGACAGGAAATTGAGAAGCTGGGACGAAACGACAGAAACGTCTGCACATCCTTCCCTGTGCCTATTGTAGAGCGTGAGAAAATAGAAGAATTTCAGGAAAAGTACACAGACAAAATCGTAAATTTCCCTGGAATCAGCTTTTATATTCTGTTTAATGAAAACCTCCTGGATGAAGAAAAGCTTCAGGCAATGATCTGGGAGAAAAAGAAAGAATTGGAGAAACTAAATCAGGCTGTAGATCAGCGCAAAAAGGAATACGCAGAGTATTTTCAGCGTCAGGAAACACTGAAAAACCAGTCTGTAACAAAAGAAAAATGGGAAGAAATCCAGGAGCTTCTGAAAACTCTTGAGGAAGAGAAAAAATCTCTGGAAAAGGATATCCGGGATGCAGCGCAGGAGCTTGACAGTCTGAAGACAGCACATGAAAAGCTGCAGAATCTGCTCATAAAATCTGCTGCGGAAATTGACCGTCAGAAACAGCGTCTGGAAGATTTTTCCCAGTTGGAAAAAGATTATGCTTTCTATGAAAATAATCGAAATGAGCTTGAAAAATGTAAAAAGGATGAAACTCGTTTCCGGGAAAACCAGAAGCTTGCAAAGGACAGACAGGAAAAGCTTCTGGAGGAGAAAATGACTCTGGAGCATAATCTGAATATGCTGGAGAGAGAAAAAGACAAACTGGATGAAAAATATACCAGATATGCGTCATATGAGGCAGGCAGCAGAGAGTCAGATGAGGTCAGGAAACAGCAGAGCCAGCAATTTGGATTTGCCAGCATGTCAACGGAGCAGATGGAAGCACGTTATGAAGCAATCACCTCTGTTCTTTCACAGGAACTGAAGAATCTGGAAGAGCAGGAGAGAAGGTCTGCCGCACGTTACCAGAGGGAAAAGGAAGATCTGGATTATCTTCAGAAAAAATATCACTTAAAGCCTGAACAGTGGTCCGGCGTGATCTATGACAGAAAAGAAGAGTCACATCAGGAGGGAGTATTGGAAGATTTCCGCAGAAAGATCCAGACAAAGGATATGCAGTGGAATGATGCAGACAAAAAGGCAGCAGTGGCTCAGAGTAAGATCAGCGAACTGACAAAAAGAATCCACTCTGTCTGCGGTATGGAGAAACCTCTGCCAAAGGATGAGATTCAGGGACAGGATTTTCAGGCAAGGAAAAATCAGCTTCTTTATGAGAAGGAAGAAGAGAAGAAGCAGGAGGAGTTTTTGAGCGGAAAGCTTCGCAGCTATGAAGAGAATCTGACTGCTTTATCAGAGTATAATGAACTGATTCCTGTGGCTGCAGAAGACCATGAGCCGGTTTCGGAGAATCTGTCTGCGGAAGAATTAAGAAATTGCAAGGGAATCCTGATCAGGGATTATAATCAGAAAATGCGGGATACCGGACAGAAGAAGGAAGAACTGGTGCGCACGCTGAATAAGATTGTCCGTATGGAAAGCTTTCAGGATGATTTTTACAGGAAACCGCTGGAACAGATGCTGGAGCTTTCCGATGATGCAGTGCGTGTTCTGACTCAGTTAAAAACTACAGTGCAGTCCTATGACAGCCTTATGGAGAAGCTGGAGGTTGATATTTCTGTAGTAGAGAGGGAGAAGGAACGTATCACAGAACTTCTGGAGGATTATGTCCGGGAAATCCACAGTAACCTTGGAAAAATCGACCATAATTCAACCATCACCATAAGGAAAAGAAATATCAAAATGTTAAAGATCCAGCTTCCGGACTGGGAAGAAAATGCAGGGCTTTACCGTCTGCGTCTGGAAGACTTTATTGATAAGATCACTATGGAAGGCGTGGAACTTTTCGAGAAAAATGAGAACGCACAGGAGTTTTTCGGCTCCGGTATTACTACCAGAAATCTCTATGATCAGGTGGTAGGAATCGGAAATGTACAGATCCATCTTTATAAGATCGAAGCCCAGAGGGAATATCCGATTACATGGAAAGAGGTTTCCAGAAACTCAGGCGGAGAAGGATTTCTGTCTGCATTTGTAATCCTGTCCAGCCTTCTGTATTATATGAGACGGGATGATACGGACATTTTTGCAGATAAAAATGAGGGAAAGGTTCTGATCATGGACAACCCGTTCGCACAGACCAATGCCTCCCATCTGCTGATCCCGCTGATGGATATGGCAAAAAAGAGCAACACACAGCTTATCTGCCTTACCGGTCTGGGCGGAGAGTCCATCTATAATCGTTTTGACAATATATATGTGCTGAATCTGATCGCTGCAAGTCTGAGAGGCGGTACCCAGTACCTGAAAGCCGAACACAAAAGAGGGAAAGAACCGGATGAACTTGTCACTGCGAGAATTGAAGTGGGGGATCAGATGGAGCTGTTGTTTTAACTAAATCAGGTAAGTCCCTTGCAGAGACTGCGAAAAGCAAACTGCAGGGGATTCTTTTTTATTTTTTGTAACGTTTCTTCTGTCTGTGACTTAATTATATAGAAAGACATCAGATAAAATAATGATACAGCAGACAGGAGGATCATCATGAAACGATATTTTGGAATATTCAATGCAGATGAAATAAAATCAGGATCATGTTCAGACATTCAATGGAAGAAGACCGGGCTATTAAAAATCCCGAAAGATGCAGTAGGATAATAAAAAATACAAGGAGCAGGAATGGAGAAATCAGAAATCGAAACAATCTACCGGAAGTATTTCCATGATGTCTTTCTCTATATCCGGGCACTTTCCGAAAATGAAAGTCTGGCAGAGGAAATCACCCAGGAAACATTCCTGAAGGCAATGAATAATATTGAGAAATTTGACGGCCGGAAGGATATCCGCGCATGGCTATTTGTAATTGCGAAGAATACATATTTCCGCTATTGCAGACGAAATAAAATCTATGTAGGCGAAGAATTTTCAGAAATAATGCAGGATCCCATGCAGGATACATCACCGGCAGTACTGGATCAGATTGTGCAGGATGAGACAGTTCGGAATCTCAAACGCTATGCAGAACTGATACCGGAACCTTACAGGGAAGTATTTCACCTGCGGATATATGGTGAGCTCTCCTTTGAGCAGATCGGAAAATGCTATCAGAAAAGTGCAGGATGGGCAAGAGTGACTTACCATCGTGCACGCCAGATGATAAGAGCACAGATAAGTCAGGAGGAAAAGTAACATGGAAAAAATAAACTGCAACGTGATCCAGGATATTCTGCCATTATACATTGATGATGTGGTAAGTGATGACACAAAAGAACTTGTAGAAGAACATCTGCAAAACTGCGAAATCTGCCAGCGGGTATACCATGAGACAAAGACAGACCTTGAAAATGATATGAAGGTTTCAGTGCAGACAAAAGAAAGCAGCAATGAAGCAAATGATCTGAAGAATTTCAGGAAATTTTTAAAGAAAAGAAAGATAAAAACAATTCTGCTTTCCATAGCAGCAACCATAGTTTGCTTTGTGGCAGTGTTCATGTTCATGAATAAACATGTCACATATATCAGCTACAAAGATGCAGGGATAACTATTATTGAGGATAATAAAGATGAAGTAACATATAGAACAAACTTAGACAGGGAAACAGGCGTAATGACTATCCATTTTGAACAGAGCCTGTGGGAAAAATATGTAAGCTGTATTTTTTATCCATATGATCATATTCATGATATTTTGAAGAAAGATGAGATAAAAGAAGTATATGTAGATAAGGATGGAACTACAACAACAATCTGGGAAGCTCCGGAGGAAGAACAGAAGGCTTATTTATCTGAAGAACATACAGAGCCGTTAGGATAAAATATTAGAGTATTTTTCAAACACGCTCTAAAATATGAAAGTGAATTTTAAAGCAGTCCTATAGGTTATAAGGATTTACAAAGGGGTTGTCATGGAAGGCAGCCTCTTTTTGTAATTGCTGATGGACATTCTCTTCCCATATGTTACAATAGAACAAGAATATGGAAAGAAAGACAGGAAACCTAACTATGAAAAAACAACTAAATTATGCAGATATCATAAAGGAAGCGCTGATCCTGACAGGTGCGGTAGCGATCATTGCGGCAGCAGTTTATTTCTTCCTGGTGCCGAGCCATACCTCTGTAAGCAGTATCTCCGGTCTTGGTATCGTGTTATCAAACTTTGTACCTTTATCATTGTCTGCAATCACCATGATTTTGAATGTGGTACTTCTGATTATTGGCTTCATCACCTGCGGACGCGAATTTGGCGTAAAAACGGTTTACACCAGCATCGTTTTGCCTTTATTTCTCGGATTATTTGAGAAAGTATTTCCGGATTTTGGCTCTATGACCAACAGTCAGGAGCTGGATGTGCTGTGCTATATCCTGGTGGTCAGCGTAGGACTGAGCATTCTTTTTAACAGAAATGCATCCTCCGGCGGACTGGATATTGTGGCAAAGATCATGAACAAACATCTCCACATGGAACTGGGAAAAGCAATGTCTCTTTCCGGTATGTGTGTGGCTCTTTCCGCAGCACTTGTATACGATAAGAAAACAGTGGTGCTGAGTATTCTCGGAACATACTTTAATGGAATAGTTCTGGATCACTTTATCTTTGACCATAATATTAAACGTCGTGTCTGCGTCATCACTCAGAAAGAGGAAGAACTGCGTAAATTCATTATCAAAGACCTGCACAGCGGAGCGACGATCTATGAAGCGACAGGTGCCTATAATATGAAGAAACGCAATGAGATCATCACGATAGTAGACAAAACAGAATATCAGAAGCTGATGGCTTACATTAATCATGAAGATCCAAAGGCCTTTGTGACAGTTTACAATGTATCGGATATGCGTTATCAGCCCAAGCTGTGAGAAATATTATGGCAGGAAAGCTGTGGGTATGATAGAATAGCAGAGTGATTATATAACCATAAAGAGATTATGGTAGAAAGAGGATGAAAGATGAAAAAAGGAAAAGGAATTGCCCTACTTCCCATTGTTGTATTTCTTGTATTATACCTTGGACTGGGCATTTTATTTGAGTATGTGATGGAAATCCCCATGGGATTTTATAATGTGCCGATCGTAGTAGCATTTCTTGCTGCAATCCTGGTTGCCTGTCTGCAGAACAGAGCACTGGATTTTGATAAAAAACTGGAGATCATGGCACAGGGAGTGGGGGACAAAAATATCATCACCATGCTTCTGATCTTCCTTGCTGCAGGTTCCTTTGTAGG
>OHRB01001085.1_pt1 | contig 11383 bp, 9 predicted proteins | sample 1578381 | NCBI WGS metagenome assembly OHRB01 (sample SAMEA3879566, study PRJEB24766) | human gut metagenome | biome: human-associated habitat; feature: feces | place: USA | collected 1985/1987
TAACACCTGTGACAAATACCTGAGAGATTGTTTTCATCATTGACCATCCATGATCCACGCCGATAACCTCAATATGTCTATCCATCTTTCTTTTCCTCCTGTTCATTTACTGGTTTCTTTTTAAGAAGTCCTAAAACATCTCTCATACAGGGAAAGCAGTACCCTTCCAAATGAGGATAAGGACATCCAAAGCATTTACTCTGCTTTTCTTTCTCCGTTATTTCCGGCTGTTTCTTTTCTTCCTTAACACATTTCTTCAAAATACACTGGCGGTTGTTCCCATGAAAGAATCTGCACCGCATACAGCTCTTTAAGTCTCTCTCCAGCTTAGCCTCTGCTACAACAATATCCGTCGGCTTGGGCGACTTCTGTACTTTTACGTTAATTTCCACAAGCGCCACCTGCCTCTCTCTCGGCGGTAAACCTCTGTATTTCCTCTAATCTTCTGTCTGCCATACCTGCTGCCTTGATAAGTGAAAAGAATGTAACCCAAATCAAAACAATTCCTATACCAATCCCTGCTTTTATCATCGTTTGTTCCCCCTTTTCTGCTCTGCCTTCTTTCGCTGTTCCTCCTCCATTTGTCTGACATATTCCCTAATATCTATCAAATCTTCAATGTCATAGATTTTGGAACACATGGCTGTTTCGATATTTTCCGGGGTACACGCTCCTACCTCTGTCAGTGCAGTGATTACTTTTTCTCTAATCTCTCTTTGCACATCATCCGGCATTGCTTCTATATAGTAAGGCGGCAGTTTTGTAACCTCTGTCTGAACCTCCTTTTCATACTCATAACTTTTCTCAAAGTCATTGATAAACTTTTCTTTCACCAATATTGCTTTTGTCTTATTTTCCTCGCTGGCTAATTCCACCAGCTCGTCCATGAACTGAATTAACTCTCGCTTTGTCATTGCTAGCCATATCCTCCTCTTCCGGGCAAAAAAAGTAGGACTAAGTCAGCCGTCCAAAGAGTAGCAAACACTACTACCAATACTTTGGTCAAAAGCTAATTTAGTCCTATCTAAATTTGCAATATTCAGTTGTTCAGGGTATAAAAAACCTATGCCAATGGTCAAATATACCTTGTGTTATATAAATGCAAGTATTCTTTTTTGAAGATAAAAATGAGCTCATCCTTACTCAAAATAACCATTACTTTGGCATTTTTTCGTAGGACTAAATCAGCGGGAACCCTTGATTTTATTGGGTTCTTACTAACTTGACATTATAATAACACGCTCCCCTGTGTCAATAACCACCACATACACACCATTTCCGTATAGTCCCGGAACAAACTCCCTTTGAAGCCTGAAAACACCGCTCTTTACAAGTCCCTGCGTGGATAAAGGAGCAAGACACTTTGGAATAGCCGAATACGAATAAACTCCCACCAGAAGTGGTGGGAGTCTTTCGTAATCCTCATATGTCCATATCTCGTAATCATCGCCCAATGTCTCTATGATATCAGGAGCTATTACCGGTGGAATGAACTCCTTTTTTGATACTATGAACTGCATATTTTACCTCATATGATATAATATTTAAATATGAGGGTCAAAAGATATTTTGACCCTCATATAATTATATTCTATAAATAAAAATATGCTACCATATTTATCAATTAATATAAACAAAGCTTCGACCAAAATTTACTCGCGGCTTCCATGACATGTAAAATAAATCACCTGGTAATCCTGCGAAAGCACCGCAAGCAGCCTTCTGCCTCGAGCAAGCTTCTCATCATCCAGATTCACAAACGGATCGTCAAGTATGAGGAACGGCTTCTCGCCCGGATACATCGCATCCACAAGCGCAAAACGCATACATATGCCTATCAGGTCCTTGTAGCCTGCCGACATGGTTCTCACATCGCGAAGCTGCCCCTGCTCCTTCATCCTTATTGAAATATTGGCATCCACCTGCCAGTCTCTGTCTGTATTTTCTGTCAGGATACCGAAGTACTTCTGGAAGCCATTGGAAATAGGCGCCATGTATCTGGCAGTAAACTGCTCCCTTGCCCTGGTCAGATAGTCTGATGTAAGCCCAAGTATCTCGTACTTATGCTTTTCCTCAGCCTGTATCTGCTTACAGTTGCGATACTCCTGCTCCTTTTCATCCCTCATATCAAGCTGCTCCTGCAGATCATCCATCTGTCTGCCGTACTGCACTAAAGATGCCCTGATTTCATCGAGGCTGCCTTCCACCTTTGAAATCATCTCATTGAGCTCATCAAGTGTATACGGACACTCATTTGGTGCAAGAAGCTTGTCCATATCGTTGTCATTCTCAAACTGCGTTTTCTTCTGAAGAGCACTGTCCATATTTTCCTTTGCAAAGCCGGCCTCTGCGAGCTGCTTTTTCATCTGTGAAAGTGTCTGTGTATATTCTGCAGCACTGTCATATCCATAGAGACTTAAATACTCATCAAGCGAAGCCTTTGCCTTCTCATAGTCAGCCTTTGTCTTGGCGCGCTTTCCTATCTGCTCGTTGAAACGACTGTAGTCATGAGCCTTTGTTCGAAGCTCATAAAGCTTCTCCTGATACTGCGATTCATCTGCTTCAATCGAAAAGCTGTCAAAAAACTGCGATACCTCATGCTCCATTGATGTAATGCCGCTTTGAATCTGCTCAAGCTGCTCCTTTAATTCCTGAATCGGTATCTCCTTCTGCTTTATATTTTCCTCACGCTCAGCCATAAGCCTGATGTATGCTCTCTGCTTTTTGTTGTTCAGACGGATTCCATAGACCATCATGACAACACCGCAAAGCGCCATAGCGACTCCAGCTATGCCTACCACAAGAAACATGATTTCCTTCACATTGTACTTCTCATTCAGACTGAATACCGTGGCAACAGCCGCTGCCAAAAGACCGATAACCATAAGCACAATACCTACAGGTACAAGCTTAGTCTTCTCAGGGGTCTCCGGCTCCTCCTCATCATCTGCCATCTTTGCAAGTGAGGTCATCTGCGAGAGCTTGAGCTCCATATGGCTGTACTCATTCTTGACGCTCTGGATGTTTGCTATCTTCTTTTGCATCTCATCAAGACCATCATCAGATGGCACACCATCCTTAAACATACCTGAAAGTGTATCTAAATACTGCTCCTCCTCAGGCGTAAAGCTCAGATTATCTTCTACAGCCTTTAAGCTTTCTAGCTCTCCGGCCTGCTTTGTCTTTTCCAAAAGCTCTGCCTCATCCGGTGCTTTTTCTCCAAAGACTGCCATTGCTGCATTGTAAATGCTCTCTTTCTCCTTTGCAACAGCACAAAGCTGCTCGTAGTTTTCACGAAGTGCCTGCTTTCTGCTGTCCTCAGATGCCACCTGAAGCGCCCTGCCGTACTCGGCTCTGATACCGGTAAGCTCCTTCTTCTGGGCAGTTTTCTCATCTATTTTCTCTGAAAGCTGTGCTGCCGCCTCATCCGCTGCCTGATACTTCTTAAGCTCCTGTTCCAAGGCTGTGAGTGTATTTACACGCTTTTTGATAGAGCCTGTGATACGGTTTGGGGACATCTTGTTCATCATGTCCTTAATGTCCGCTGTCGCCGACTCGAAGTTGTTGATGTCATTTGTATTTTCCGCCATATTGCCAAGCTTTGCGCTGATGCTGTCTGATGACGAAAACATGCAGTCTGCCTGCGCTATGTATATCGTTCTCTTGAACGAGCTGCGGTCGAGGTCAAAAAGCTCCTCTCCAAGCAGTGGTGAAAAATCATCACACTCAACCATGGTTGCAAGCCTGTACAAATGAAAATCATCCTGCTTTTCTGTGAGGCCAAATGTCCTTACAAGTCTGTACTCCACTCCATCGGCCTCAAAATCAAGCTCTCCACCATAAGTGCCGCCCTGCCATGGCTTATAGAGCTTTCTTTCCCTCTCAAAGGCGCCCGGCTCCTTTTTCGTATCAAAGCCGTAAAGCATAGCCTTCAAAAAAGCCGCAAGTGTACTCTTTCCCCAGCCGTTTGGCTGGTTTATGACATTGACTCCATCATTGAAATTGATATTAAGATCGGACAGCTTTCCGAAGTTGTTTATGTGACAAGCTATTAATTTCAATTTCTAAATCTCCTCCCCGCTAAGCGCCGATATACCACACCTGATGACCTCAGACTTCTGCTCCTCGGTCATATCTGAGCCAAGCACCATCCGTATGAACTCACCCTTAAGTGATGCATCCTTTTCGTATTCACTGTAATTGATGAGAAGTCTTGTCTCATCATACACCTTTTCATAGTAGAAATATTCCTCGAACATATCCTTGAGGAAGTCTGTGTTTATCTCACAATCCACGTCCACCTCACCTACAAGCACGAACTTTACCATGCTTCTCGATGAATATTCACTGTCCGAAATGGCCTTTTCCATCTTCACAGCCACATCCTGTGTGGTCATGGCTCCTGTCACATCCACATACAGCGTGTAGAGGCTCCTGTACGCAAACGGTACAAAGCTAAAGCCTGCCGTGAGCTTCTCATCATCTATATCAAGCACCACAAAGCCCTTTTGTCCACACTCATCAAAGCCTCTTCCCTCTAAGCAGCCGCTGTAGCAGTACATGCCGCGGTTGTCAAGCTGTCCGCTCTGATACTCATGCACATGACCGAGCGCAAGATAATCAATGCCCTTATTCTTAAGGTCGCCTGTGGAAATCTCATCACCGAGCTGTCCGTGGAGAGTGACAACGTTGTAATTGTCATTGTCGAGCACAAGAGAATTGTACATAACAGCCTGATTAGACTTGTCTATCTCAAGACCTGTTATTGTGATATTCCCATAGCTGTATGAGGTCCACTGATTAGAAAAAAGCTTAAGATTTTCAGGGATTTCATCGAGCTTCGATATGAAATTGTCCGAGTCGTGATTACCCTTAAGATAATAGAAATCAATATCCGGATTTGACGTAATCGAATCCTTTACCAGATTTCTGGCAGTCGCTGACACATTTCTCGTGTCAAATAAATCGCCTGCTATGATAATCGCCTTTACGTCGTTATTTTTGGCGTACTCTATCATCCTTGAATATGTACGCAGTATTTCCATTTTTCTCTCTTTTGCCTGCTCCTTTGACAGATTCGAGGTCATCTTCGAATCCAGATGCAGGTCTGCACAGTGGATAATTTTCATTTTTCCAATTCCTCTTGATATATGAACGTTTATAAATCATTACAGACTACACATAGATTCATTACGCATAGCCTGGTTGCATCATTTACAGCCAATTCACAATTTCATAATCATTTAACAATTAAACGTGCTGACTGTCTGCAAGCTCAGGTGTACCTCTCATCTGAATGAGCGGGCCGCCCTTCTTCTCAACGTAATCTTTAGTGATTGTAACCGTGCCGATATTGTCATCCTTTGGTATCTCATACATGATATCGAGCATGAAATCCTCTATAATCGCACGAAGGGCTCTGGCTCCGACCTTCTTCTCCTTTGCCATCTTGGCGATGGCATAGAGTGCATCATCATCGAACTCAAGCCTTACCTCATCCATCTCAAGGAGCTTCTGATACTGCTTGATTATGGCATTCTTTGGCTCCTTCAATATCTTTACAAGCATATCCTCGGTGAGAGCCTCAAGTGAGAACATGATTGGAAGTCGTCCGATAAACTCAGGAATCATTCCGAATTTGCGGATATCATCAACAGTTGCCTGCATGAGCAGGTTCTCATCCCCATCATACTTGTCCTTTAAATCAGCCTTGAAGCCTATAGAAGCCTCCTTGTTCAGGCGCTCCTTTATGATATCCTCAAGTCCCGGGAAAGCACCTCCGCATATAAAGAGAATATTTCTCGTGTCAACTGTGGTCATCGGAACCATGGCATTCTTGCTGCTGGCGCCAACCGGCACCTCAACCTCTGAGCCTTCTAAAAGCTTAAGCATACCCTGCTGCACTGACTCTCCGCTCACATCACGCTGGTTGGCATTTCTCTTCTTTGCAAGCTTGTCTATCTCATCTATAAAAATGATACCGTGCTCAGCTCTCTCCACGTCATTATCTGCAGCCGCAAGAAGCTTACTTACCACACTCTCGATATCGTCACCGATATATCCGGCCTCAGTAAGTGATGTGGCATCTGTTATGGCAAGTGGCACATCTAAAAGCTTTGCAAGAGTCTTTACGAGATATGTCTTTCCTGAACCTGTAGGTCCGATCATGAGCATATTTGATTTCTCAATCTCCACACCATCGAAACTTTTTGAACTCTGCTTTGCAGTTGTCTTTTCTTCCTCTGCCTTATGCTTATTGTCTGCCATGACACGCTTGTAGTGGTTATATACTGCAACCGACATGACCTTCTTTGCATGCTCCTGACCTACCACATAATCATCAAGACTCGCCTTAATCCTATGCGGTGCAGTAATTGAGTGAATGTCAAGAATCGGCTCGACCTTTTTCTCTTCCTTTGGTTTTTTCTTCTTAAGCTTCTGGCTGTTTGGTATGCCTCCTGTCAGATCTGACAAATTTATCATGCTGATATTGGGCATATTGCCAAAATCCATATTGCTTATATTACCCAGATTTCCGAAATTGCCAAAATTACCGTTGCTCATGGAGTCAAAGGTCTTTTGCATACAATCGTTACAGATGCACAGGTTCGGCTGGATATGTATCATCTTGCCTGCCACGCTCTCCGGTCTGCGGCAGATGTAGCAGACATCCTCGTAGTCGTTTGCCTTGTTATCGTTTGTATTATCTATGTTATTTGTAGTTTCTTCATTATTATCCTGAATATTGTCAGGTACTTCCTTGAAATCATCATTATTCATAGGTGAATTACCGCCTTTGTATCATTTGGCTACTTTATCAGCCATTTAACTATTATACACTACTGAATAAATGCGTGCAAGCAAGCTGAGGCGCTTTTGAAAAAAAAGAACCGACAGATCAAAAGACCTGTCGGATCCATTTTCTTAATATCTATTATAACAGCTCCATAAGAAGCTTATTGACAACAGCAGGATTTGCCTTGCCCTTTGTAGCCTTCATAGTCTGACCTACGAGTGCTCCGATGGCTTTCTTCTTGCCATTGTGATAATCCTCCACAGCCTGTGGATTTGCATCGATGACAGCCTGGATTGTGGCTTTAAGCTCACCCTCATCATTCATGCTCTTAAGACCGTTCTCCTCGACATACTGCTCAGGATCTATATCATCCGAGAATATTTTCTCAAATACTTCCTTGGCAACAGATGAGTTGATCGTGCCTGCATCCACCAGATCTACAAGCTTTGCAAGGTTTACAGGTGAAAATTTTATCTCATCTGCATCCATATCATTATCCTTTAACAGTCGCATTGTCTCAACCATCAGCCAGTTTGAAACCTTCTTCGGCTTGCCGCAGAGCTTTGTGGCAGCCTCAAATATGTCTGCCATATGCTTTGACTCTGTGAGAATCTTTGCATCATACTCCGGGATGTCGTATTCCTTCTTGTAGCGTGCAAGCTTCTGTGGACGCAGCTCAGGCTGCTTTGCCTTTATCTGTGCAATCCATTCATCGGATACGACGATTGGCACAAGGTCAGGCTCCGGGAAATATCTGTAGTCCTGTGCATCCTCTTTTGAACGCATGGCATGTGATGATTCCTTGTTGTCATCCCATCTACGGGTCTCCTGTACTACCTTTCTGCCCATCTCAAGAAGCTCTATCTGGCGCTCACGCTCGCCCTCGATGGCATGTGCGATAGCCTTGAAGGAGTTAAGGTTTTTCATCTCCGTACGTGTACCAAACTTCTTTGCGCCCACCTCTCTGACTGAGATGTTGACATCGGCACGCATTGAGCCCTCATTCAATTTACAGTCAGATGCTCCGAGATACTGGATGGTCTGACGCAGAGTCTCAAGGTATGCGATAACCTCCTCAGCGGAGCGCATATCAGGCTCTGATACTATCTCTATAAGAGGTACTCCGGAACGGTTGTAATCTACGATAGATACGTCCTCCCACTCGTCATGTACGAGCTTTCCGGCATCCTCCTCCATGTGGATTTCATGGATTCTGACGTTTTTCTTTCCGTTTGCTGTCTCAATCTCCACTGAACCGTTGCGGCAGATTGGCAGATAAAGCTGTGATATCTGATAGTTCTGTGGGTTATCTGGATAAAAATAGTTCTTTCTGTCAAATTTGCTGTACTGTGTGATAGTACAGTTAGTGGCAAGTCCTACTGCCACTGCGTACTCTACAACCTGCTTGTTTAAAACAGGAAGTGAGCCCGGCTGTCCTGTGCAGACAGGACATGTATGTGTATTTGGTGCGCCTCCGAAAGCTGTGGAGCAGGCGCAAAAGATCTTTGTTTTTGTAGCTAACTCTACATGGACCTCAAGTCCGATGACTGTCTCATAGTTTTTCATATCCTTTTTGCCTCCTTCCTACTGTGCACCGGCAGATTTATTGGTGTCTGCTGCATTTTTGTTACTGTATTCCTCCGCAATAGCACTGCGCTTAAGCTCTCTTGTTTTTTCAAAGCTGTAGGCTGCACGGATGATATTCTTCTCCTTAAAGCAGTCTCCGATGAGCTGTAATCCGATTGGAAGTCCGTTTTTGTCCATGCCGCACGGAAGCGATATTCCCGGAAGTCCTGCAAGGTTTACAGATATGGTGTAGATATCACCGAGGTACATCTGGATTGGATCACTTAAGCTCTCTCCAAGCTTTGGAGCTGTGGTTGGTGCTGCCGGTCCGAGTATTACATCATATTTGGCAAAGGCATCATCAAAGGCTTTTTTGATAAGTGCTTTTACTCTTAAGGCCTTTAAGTAATATGCATCATAATATCCTGATGAAAGCACGAAGGAGCCGAGCATGATTCTTCTCTTCACCTCAGGTCCAAAGCCCTCAGAACGCGATTTCTTGTACATATTGTGAAGGTCTGTGTACTCCTTTGTACGGTATCCGTATTTGACACCGTCGAATCTGGCAAGGTTTGAGCTTGCCTCAGCACAGGCGATTACATAGTATGCAGGAATGGCATACTCTACAAGTCCGAGGTCAAATTCTTCCACAACAGCACCTTTTTTCTTTAATTCATCTGCCGCTGCAAGGATTGCCGATTTTACCTCCGGGTCAAGTCCATCTCCGAGATAATCCTTTGGAATACCGATCTTCATGCCCTTTACGTCATCGACAAGAGCCTCTGTAAACTTCAAATCGTCTCTGTTTACTGATGTCGAATCCTTCGTATCGTATGAAGCGATTGCCTCAAGGATTGTAGCACAGTCTGTGACATCCTTTGCGATAGGTCCAATCTGGTCAAGCGATGAGCCATAGGCAATGAGTCCATATCGTGAAACTGTGCCGTAGGTTGGCTTGATTCCTGTCACACCACAGAAGGAGCTTGGCTGTCTGATTGATCCGCCCGTATCTGAACCGAGTGCAAACGGTACCTCCTCTGCTGCAACTGCTGCACAGCTTCCTCCTGATGAACCGCCCGGTACGTGCTCTGTATTCCATGGGTTTTTGGTTGCTCCAAATGCAGATGTCTCTGTGGTACTTCCCATGGCAAACTCATCCATGTTGGTTTTTCCAACGATGACACAGCCTGCATCCTCAAGGCGCTTAACAGCCTCCGCTGTGTAGGTCGGGATGAAATTGTAGAGTATCTTTGATGAACATGTGGTGAGAAGCCCCTTTGTACACATGTTATCCTTTATGGCTACAGGCACACCCGCAAGCGCTCCTTTTAGCTCTCCCGCATCAATTTTTGCCTGAACCTCTGCTGCTTTTTTAAGTGCACCCTCTTCGTCTATTGTGACAAAACTGTTTATCTTTTCTTCTTTTGCTTTTATAGAAGCAATGGCAGCCTTTACAGCCTCTTCCACTGTAACTTCCTTTGCCTGTATTTTCTTGCCGAGTTCCACGGCAGTTAAAGACATTAAATCCATTTTTCTCCTCCTTGCCGTTATTCGCCGATTGTCTTTGGTACCTTGAATCCGCCGTCCTTCTTGACCGGTGCATTGGCAAGTGTTGCTTCACTTCCGTCACCGTTTGTGACAACATCATCTCTGAATACATTGTTTACAGGGAATACGTGGCTCATTGGCTCAATTCCCGAAGTATCAAGCTCCTCAAGCTTATCGATATAATCAAGCATATCTGCCATATCCTTCTTGGCAGCCTCTGCCTCCTCCGGTGAAAGCTCAAGCTTTGCAAGGATTCCGACATACTCCATAGTCTCATCAGAGATTACGTTTCTCATGACTCCGTCCTCGCCCATCACCTTTGTGGTAACAGCCTGCTGCTCAGGAGTCTCATCCTCAGGCTCCTCTTCAAGTGCTGCACTTCTGACCTTTGCATATACCGTTTCATCGCATATACCCTGATTGTTGAAGCCTGCATGGCGTAAAGTACCTTCATAATCCATGCCTGCCGCAGCCATCACCTTGCCGGAATTTGGATTTTCAGTATCATGTCTGGCCCATACACGTCCGGCACCGACCTCATTGATGAAAAATCTGATGATAGCTGTGAGTGCCTCTGTCATATAACCGTTATTCCAGAAACGCTTTCCGATACAATAACCGATTTCAACCGACTCAACTCTCTCATCAGTTTTAATTGCACTTATAGTACCGATAGGCTGCTCGAGATCATTAAGCTCAATAGCCCACTGATAAAAATCTTTTTCGTCATACTTAGATATCCATTCTTTTAAAATAGTCTCTGTAGTATCAACACTCTCATGCGCCGGCCATGTAAGATATTTTGTCACTTCCGGGTCATTCGCCCAGTTGTAAAACATGTTCTCGGCATCTTCTATTTCAAATCTTCGAAGAGTAAGCCGCTCTGTGGCGATTTCTCTTGTTCCTATATGATTCATACGATATCCTTTCTCTCTTTCCTGATATTTTAATTTCTACTTGAGATTATACACACATGCCACTTCTCAGCCTTAAAGCGCACCCGCCACAATTAAATTCTGCATATCGGGGACTGCCAAAGCCTGCAGCCGGGTGCGCTAAACACCCTGCAAAGCATGGGTGTATATATATTGTGAAGACAAATTTTTAACAGTTCCGACGCTCACAGCCTGTAATACCTCTCAGCATACATCCTGACAATAACCTATCCGCAGGAAATGTCGGAACAAGCTTAAAAATTTTCTGAGCAAAATATATACACACATGCTACCACACAGCCTGCATGCGCACCCGCCACACTTAGATCTATTACATTGAGTACTGCCAAAGCCTGCAGCCGGGTGCGCTAAACACCCTGCAGCGCATGGGTGCATATATATTGCGAAGACAAATTTTTAACAGTTCCGACGCTCACAGCCTGTAATACCTCTCAGCATACATCCTGACAATAACCTATCCGCAGGAAATGTCGGAACAAGCTTAAAAATTTTCTGAGCAAAATATATACACACATGC
>OHRB01001095.1_pt1 | contig 11324 bp, 10 predicted proteins | sample 1578381 | NCBI WGS metagenome assembly OHRB01 (sample SAMEA3879566, study PRJEB24766) | human gut metagenome | biome: human-associated habitat; feature: feces | place: USA | collected 1985/1987
TTGAGCTTTTCTGCGAAACTTATTTCTACCGGTGTCTCGCGACCGAAAAGCTCAACATTGATTGTTACTGTCTGTTTCTGCATATTGATACCTGTGATCACACCTGCGGTATCCTTCCATGCACCACCAGTAACAACTACCATGTCGCCCTCTGCGAAGTCCACTTCGATATCCGGTTTCTGGATACCAAGCGGCAGCATTTCCTCTTCTGTAAGAGGCACAGGCTTTGATCCCGGTCCTACGAATCCGGTAACACCTCTGGTGTTACGAACAACATACCATGTATCGTCGTTCATGACCATGTTAACTAACACATAGCCAGGGAACATTTTCTTAGATACGTTCTTTTTAACTCCACCCTTCATCTCGACTACGTCCTGAAGAGGGACTCTTACTTCAAATATCTGATCCTGAAGCTTTCTGTTTTCAATTGTCTTTTCAATATTAGCCTTCACCTTGTTCTCGTAGCCTGAGTAAGTATGGACCACATACCAGTTTAATTCTGACATATATTCACCTTTACCTTTATACTAGACCAGAAAATTAATTCCATACTGGAGAACCATATCCAGGGTTGCAATAATGACACCCAGGACAACGGATACAACCGTTACTGTAATTGTCTCTCTGATAAGCGTTTTTCTGTCAGGCCAGCTGATATTTTTAAATTCGGCTTTAAGGCCCTGAAACCAGCTTGTTTTCTCTGTTTTCTTTGCTTCGTCGCTCATCTTATCACTCCTTAAAAACCGGTCCGACTATTTTGTTTCTTTATGAACAGTATGCTTTCTACAGAATCTGCAATACTTTCTTGTTTCTAATCTTTCAGGATGATTTTTCTTTTCCTTTGTAGTATTGTAGTTACGCTGTTTACATTCTGTACATTCTAATGTTACTCTTGTGCGCACAACTTCCACCTCCATTTTGTTTGTTGTTTAATTAAAATAAGGCATAAAAAAAAGACCTTCTTCCAACGCTAAAGTCTAGCGTGTTTATCATATCATCCATATGTGGGTCCGTCAATAGATTTTTCGTTTTTTTTACAATACAATCTTGTTTCTTTACATATAAAACGAAATAATACCGCATCAACATCTCGGCTGATACGGTACTTATTTTCAAAAAGAGAGGATTAAAAATATATATGAAAAACTATGTCTTTATTATATCAGGATCCTCTCTTCATTCAATATTCTGTTTCTAAACATTTCTAAAGAAAGTATAAACAAATATGAAGGAATTATTATTTAGTGTATTTTACCTGATATCCACTTGTACCTTTGGATCCTTTTTTGATCTTAATATAGTAAGTTCCTTTTTTTGCCTTTCCATAGATACGGAAACCTTTTGATATTGTTTTATTTTTTAATCTTGCTGCTCCTGTGACTGTTACAGAAATCTTGCTTTTATTTCCAAGTCCTGTGATATCGATATATGTCATTCCAGTCTTCTTAACTTTGATCTTATACCAGTGTGTTTTACTTGTACTTTCATTAGACAAGAATACCTGCTTCTTGGATTTCTTACGCTTGATCTCTTTTGCTTTTTTCTTAGATGTTCCATAACTGTCAGATGCTTTTTGATTTGCATTGATGAAATAAAGGATCTCTCCAGATGCCGCATTTGCAACGACACGATAAGTCCCTGCAGCAAGTCCTGTTGTTACTACATAGTTATTTTTTGCTGCACCCGATAATCCGGTTGCTACAGTTTTCCATGTCTTTCCACTTAATTTCTGAACAGAATATGTAACACTAGAAACATTTCCCGCTGAATTTTCTTTATAAACTGCGATCGCTGCAACTCCTCTTTTGGATACTTTAAACTGCTGATATGTAGCTGCTCCAGTACTTGCACTAGCGATTACATTATTTCCGCCAAAAGTTCTGTTATTCTGGCTTGATATCACTGCTGCTCCAAATGCTGCAACCACTGGTGTATTTGCATTCTCACATGCTGTTTCAAGGTATAATGCATATGTTCCTGCTTTGACTGCACCAGCCCAGATCATTTTTCCATTATTCGTCTGTGAAAGTGTCATAGCCGGATTCCCATTATAACACAGTTTTAAACGTCCACCATCTACTCCTGCGACCTTTGTTGCATATGGGATAACAACCGTTCCATCAATTCCTACACGAATTGTTCCAACTTTCACATATTCATTTGCATCACTATATCCTTGATACAACATCATTTCCTGATTTGCCTGCCATTTATTTGACAGCGTATCAAAATCAGACAGCGTGTAAACATTCGTTGCATTTAACTGCACTGCCTCTGCAGATGCTTTTGCCTGTTTTGCTCTTACTCTTTGTGATGCTGTGATTGCAGGAAGTTTGCTGTGAATACTTTCTGTTTTTGTTTTTGCTCCTACCATTACAGTCCCTGTCATCATTGCAAATGACAACGCTATACATAACGTTCTCTTTAAAAAGTTTTTAACCATATTACATCTCCTTATTTGTATACATATGCACTTGCTACAGTTGATACGTCACTGGAATATGTTTTGTTTCCAAATTTAACTTTTGGAGTCACCTGAACATAATATGTTCCTTTTTTAAATTTTTTCTTTCCGTTTTTTGTGATCTGGAAAGAGTAGCTCTTCTTCTTAGAAACCTTGACTGTTTTTACTTTTTTAAATCCAGATTTTGAGTTCTTTGATACAGAAACTGTATACTGTTTAATTCCTGTTCCCTTTTTCAGAACTACTTTGATCCCTTTTTTCTTGTTTGTTGTCTTTCCTGAAATAGATGGCATTGCGAAGTAGCGATAGTTGCTCCATCTTCCATAGTATGTCTGATTATTACTTCTGTTTGTATAGTAGTATCTTGCACGATATTTATACGCCATATCTTTTGACACATTCATAGACTCATAACCCATAGATGTTGATGTCTTAGACAGTACTCTTTTATTCTTTGCATTATATACTTCCAGCTGTACTCCTGTTGCCATCTCAGGTTTATTAACCTTAAATGCTACCTTCTTAATATTAGCGTATGCTGCTGTGATCCCAAAATTATTCTTCGCTACATCGGCAGGCGTTGTGTTAACATAAACACTGTCAACTGACCAGTTATATGTTTTTCCTGTGGCAAGACTTGTAAGTCTGTATCCCAGTCTTATATATCCTGAATATCCTTTTGTTGCCTGAACTGTTACCTGCGTTGTATCTGCAGAACCCTGCCAGATCATTTCCTGCGTTCCAATTTTCTCAAGATAATAGCCATCCACTCTATATCCATTCAAACTCTGTGGAGTCCACTGAATCGTAATGCTGTTATCATTAAATCCAGCCATCCATACCTTTCCTGCTGCCTTTGCATCCTTAGGCGATACAATGATCACTGCTGCCAGCAATAAAACACTAAATATTACTTTTTTCAAATTCTTTCCCATACTTTTTCCTCCTTTTCGTATGTGATTACTTTTTTCGTATGTGATTACTTATCTATTATCCACCTTCTCTGGATAAAGATCATGATTTGAAAGTCTGTTCCATGCAACATCTTCCCATTTTGTTCCTGGTCTTCCGTAGTTGCAGTATGGATCAATGGAGATTCCTCCTCTTGGAGTGAATTTACCCCATACTTCAATGTATTTTGGATCCATCAGCTTGATCAGATCTTTCATAATGATATTCATGCAGTCTTCGTGAAAATCTCCATGATTTCGGAAGCTGTATAAATACAATTTTAATGATTTACTTTCTACCATGCGCTCTCCTGGCACATAAGAAATGTAGATCGTTGCAAAATCCGGCTGTCCTGTGATCGGACATAGACTTGTGAATTCTGGTGCATTAAATTTGACAAAATAATCATTCTCTGGATGTTTATTCTCAAATGTTTCTAACACCTCCGGTGCATAATCATCTGGGTATTTTGTTTTCTGGTTTCCTAATAACGTAATTCCTTCTAATTCTTGGCTCTTTCTGCCACTCATTGTATTTTCCTCTCTTTCAAATTTTCATTGCCTAACGTATATCTTAGGACTTTTTGCCTATTTGGGTGTTTTGCCCCCCCCCTTGGAAATTTTTTCCGACTGGAGAAGTTCTTTGTAGTCTTCCATCTTCAATGGTTTCGAATACCAATATCCCTGAATCTCATCACAACCGATCTGTCTTAATATTTCAATCTGCTCATCTGTTTCTACACCTTCACAGATTATCTGATATCCTAGATTTCGAATCATATCGATCAAATGTTTCAGGAAATAGATTCCACGGTCTGTTTCTAAGCAGCTGGTAATAAATCCTCGATCGATCTTGATCACATCAACTGGGATATCAACGATCGTATTCAGGACAGAATATCCGCTTCCAAAATCATCCACCGCTGTCTTAATCCCATGTAACTGAAAAGAGTCAAATAATTTTCTAACACTTTCATATTCAGACACAACTGCTGTCTCAGTAAGTTCAATCTCAACCATTGTTGGATCAACACTGTATTTCTTCAAAATATTTATATAAGTGTTGATCGTCTGCGGATCAGATGCATGGAGACTAGATGCATTGATCGATATCGGCACCTGTTCTCTTCCTGCTTTTAGATTCTCTGCAATGAATTCTACAACTGTCTCAAAGACATAGAAGTCAAGTTCTATGATCTTTCCATTATTTTCATAAACTGGAATAAATGCATTGGGACTTAAAACGGTTCCGTTATCTCTCTCCCAGCGCACCAATGCTTCCGCACCTATGATCTCATGACTTTTTATGGAATATTGGGGCTGAAAATATACTTTGAACTGTTTTTGTTCCATCGCTTCCTTCATATCATTGACGATCTCATTTTCCAACTCACGTTGTTTCTGCATCTCATCGTCATAAAATCTTACACTGCCTTTTTCTCCACCTTTCACTTTCTGTCTCACATAGTTTGCCGCATCGATCGCATAGGAAGTGCTCCTGCATTCTGGTGTCACATAATAGATTCCTGTTCTCAATACCACGTTGGATTTTGGGAACTTCTCCTTCTGCCGCAGCATAAATTCTTCATTGATCTTTTCTGTTTCTTCAATGATCGCTTGATATTCATCCTTCTCATGGCTAGCTGTACGAAACATTAAAAACTGATCCGATACAACTCTTGTAAAGTACAGATTATGTTTTTCTTCTGTTTTTCCAATAATGAAACTGCAAAAATCCTTTAATACCTGATCTCCTAGAGTATATCCATACTTATAATTAAAATATTTAAAATTTTCAAAATCCATATATATCATCATGTAATCACTTGTCTTATTTGCAAGAATGATACGTTCCACTTCCTCATGAAATCTTGCAAATGAGATCAAACCTGTCAGCGTATCATGCTCCATTCGTGTGATCGCTCCCTGATAGACATGATTCATCACCTGATTCTTGGCAAAATGTGCGGAGATAATCTTCGTTACTTCGGATAACTGCTTCAACATCTCGTTTGACCAGCTTCTCTTCTCCTTACACACAGCATATGTGATTGCTCCCGTATAGCGTCCTTCACAATACATTGCAACACTTACGATTGTCTTTGCCTCTCCCTGTATCAGGATCTTCGTTGCTGATTCGGAATATCGTTGCATATGATCATGCTGTAAAACAAGCACCCCATTCTCATCAAAATCATTAAATACTGTGAGAAAATCCTCTTTATCAAAATGTCTGACCGTCTCTAAAACCTTCGGAATTCCTTCTCTGTTCCATTGATAATCAGAATATATCTCTCGAGCCTTGATATCTGTCTGCACGATCGTGATACGATCAAGTTCCAGACGAACTCCGATCACTTTCAGTAATAAATGTATCGCCACCTCAAAATTGTTGGTTTTCTCGAAGATTTCAAAAGCTGTAGCAACAATATCATTCTGAAAATATCTTGCTTCCAGCATCTCTTCCTGTTTCTCTTGTTCAGCGATCATGGATGAAAAATGCTGCAGGCTGTCACAGTAAACATAACAGTTCTTTCCTCGCTCTTTTGCTTTATATAAGGCAATGTCCGCATTCTCAAACAGTTGGTCATAGGTATAACCTGATACATTCTCTGGAAGATAACAACATCCTGCACTACATGTGATCGTACAACCTGTCTTCCCGAATTGAAGCTCCCTGATCTTCTGCATCAGCTCCACATTCTTCCTAACCAACTCAATGTTCAAGATATCTTTTACAAAAATAACGAATTCATCCCCGCCAGCTCTCATTAAAATACTATCGTTATCTCTAAATACTTCTTTCAACAGCATCGCCAAACAGGCTAGAACTTTATCTCCAAATGAATGGCCATAATTATCATTCACCAACTTAAAACAATCCACATCTAATACAATCATTCCACACGAATCAAAAGGCTTCTTCCGATTCAGATATTTGTTGATACATTTTTTCCCATATACCTGATTATAAAGCCCTGTCAAAGAGTCTTTTCTCGCTCTTTCTTTGAGCTTCTTCTCTTGTTTTCTTTGTTCTGTGATATCCCTTGTACTTCCTATCAAGGTCAGCTTTCCATCTTCATTCACGATCTTCGTAAACTCGAGTACTGAATGTTTAATATCCCCATCCTCCCCAAACTCACGGATCTCTACCGTTGCTTCTTTTGCTTCCTTATAAATCTGCTTTATCTTTTCTCGGTCTTCTGGATGAATCTTGCTTTTGTTGTCTATATAGTCCATGTATCCAGCTATCGTTTTCTCGATATGAAATTTATTATTATAAACTACAAGTGTATCTTCATCCACAAGATATTCAAATATCTTAATCCGAGAATTATTTAAAACTGTTGACAGTTTCTCTATTTTTTTTCTGTTAACTTGCAGTGTTTCCATATCCTATTATTTCTCCCGTAGTATTGCTATTTCCCATTACCAAAAGTATACAATGAAACGCTTAGAAACACAATCTTAATCGTTCTCTTTTTTTCTTTCATTGACTTTTTGTCTCATTTATTTATAATGAATATATAAGTGCATATTCATTCTGAAGCCAAGGATTTCCTGATGCCAAGATTGAGCTTACAAAGTACCTGTTCCCTTGGGGATCTTACGTACTTTTTTATTCGACTATCTGGCATATTCATTTCCGAATATGCTTTTTTATTGCATAGAAAATATCGATAAAATCTCCTATGCAATAAAAATATTACGTATTAACTAATTTAGGAGAAGGAGAAAACTATGTACAGACCAGAATCCGGTATCGCAGAAGAATTTATTGATGACCAGGAGATCAAAGATACACTTGCTTATGCAGATGCCAACAAAAACAATAAGGAACTGATCCTGTCTATCATTGAAAAAGCAAAGAAATTAAAAGGTATTTCCCACAGAGAAGCTTCCGTACTTCTTGCATGTGAAGATAAAGAACTGATCCAGAAAGTTTTTGATCTTGCGATCAAGATCAAGGAAGAATTCTATGGAAATCGTATCGTTATGTTTGCTCCATTATATCTTGCAAACTATTGTGTCAACGGATGTACTTACTGTCCTTATCATTATAAAAATAAACATATCCGCAGAAAGAAATTAACTCAGGAAGAGATCAAGAAAGAAGTTATCGCTCTTCAGGATATGGGGCATAAGAGACTGGCTCTTGAAACAGGAGAAGATCCTGTGAATATTCCAATTGAATATGTATTAGAGAGCATTAAAACAATTTACAGTATCAAACACAAAAACGGTGCGATCCGTCGTGTAAACGTAAATATCGCTGCTACAACAGTTGAAAATTATAAGAAATTAAAAGATGTTGGTATCGGAACATATATTTTATTCCAGGAAACCTACCACAAAGACAATTATGAAGTTCTTCATCCAACAGGACCAAAACATGATTATGCTTACCATACAGAAGCTATGGACCGTGCGATGACAGCTGGTATCGATGATGTTGGTATCGGTGTTTTATTCGGTCTTGATATGTATCGTTATGACTTTGCTGGTCTGTTAATGCATGCAGAACATCTGGAAGCAAAATTCGGTGTTGGGCCTCATACGATCAGTGTTCCAAGAATCCGTCCTGCTGACGATATCGATCCTGACGATTTCGAAAATGCAATCAATGATGATATCTTTGAAAAGATCGTTGCAATCCTTCGTATTGCTGTTCCTTATACAGGAATCATCGTATCTACTCGTGAGACACAAGAATCAAGAGAACGTGTATTAAAAGTCGGAGTATCCCAGATCAGTGGGGCTTCTTCTACAAGTGTCGGTGGATACGCTGAAAAAGAAAAACCAGAAGATAACTCTGCACAGTTTGAGAAAAATGATAACCGTACCTTAGATGAGATCATCGGATGGCTGATGGATCTTGGTCATATTCCAAGTTTCTGTACAGCATGTTACCGTGAAGGACGTACTGGTGATCGTTTCATGACTCTTGTCAAATCCGGTCAGATTGCAAACTGCTGTGCACCTAATGCTTTAATGACTTTAAAAGAATACTTAGAGGATTACGCTTCTGATGAAGTCAAAGCCAAAGGTGAGGTATTGATCAAACAGGAACTTGAGAAGATTCCAAATCCTGTTGTCAAACAGAAAGCTACCGAATATATCGAAAATATTCATGAAGGAAAACGTGATTTCAGATTCTAGGAGATTTTTATGTTCAAACACTTAAACACCCGAATTCCAAAAAGAATTGAACAAGAAAAGGACAAGGTATCTGCCGTTATGATCCCTCTGATCAAGAAAAATGATGGATACCATATCCTATTTGAAGTCCGTTCCAATAAACTCTCACAACAGCCTGGGGAAATCTGTTTCCCGGGCGGCCGGAGAGAACATGATGAAACATCCATGGAGACTTCGATCCGTGAAACTTGTGAAGAATTACTGATTTCTGAATCTAATATTAAATTATATGGGCCTTTAGATTACTTTTTATCTCCTGCTGGTCTGCGGATCGATCCTTATCTTGGGGAATTAGTAAATTATGATGGTCAGTATAGTAATGATGAAGTTTCTGAAATTTTCACTGTTCCATTAGCATTCTTTCAGAACACCCCACCGAAATGTTATTATAACAAAGTGACTATGTATCCAACAGATAACTTTCCATTTGATAAAGTACCTGGTGGAAAAGAGTACCCTTGGGCACGTGGGGAATATGAGGTTTTATTCTACGAATATGATGACCGTATCATATGGGGACTTACGGCGAAGATCTTGTATTATAATTTGAAAATGATCCAGTAATACAGATTTGTTTTGAATCTGTATTACTGGATCAACTGGCATTTACAATAATTTCTTTAGAACTGTTTATACTTTCTTTAGAATTGTTCATACTTTGTATATTGAATGCTTCGAGGATTTTGGTATACTTAAGACATAGTTTTTCATATATATTTTTTAATCCTCTCTTTTCAGAAAAGTAACCGCTCATTTTATTGAGCGGTCTTTTTATTTTTCAAAAATTGGTGTATGATAGTCTCTGGTTGTTTGTATACAATCAAATTTTTCTTTAAAGGAGTTATCACCAATGAGTACTTTTCAAAAATTCATCCAATATTATAAACCCTACAAAAAAGTCTTCATTTTTGATCTGATCTGTGCAGCATTTATCAGTCTGGTTGATCTTGCTTATCCACAGATCCTTCGTTCACTTACAAAGACTTTATTTCTTAAGGATGCTTCTATGATCCTTAAGACTCTTCCGATCATCGGGGGAATTTTATTTATCTGCTATATTTTTCAGGCATTCTGTAAATATTATGTCAGCTGTCAGGGACATATCATGGGAGCTCAGATGGAACGTGATATGCGCCGTAAACTGTTTGACCATTATGAAAATCTTTCTTTTTCCTATTATGATCAGCATAACACCGGACAGATGATGAGCCGTCTTGTTTCTGATCTGTTTGATATTTCCGAAGCTGCCCATCACGGCCCTGAGAATTTATTTATCTCTCTTGTAAAAATCGTTGGATCTTTTATTTTCCTGTTTATCATTCAGTGGAAATTAGCGATTATTCTTCTTGCGATCGTTTTACTGATGATCTTCTTCAGTGCAAAGCAAAACCGTAAGATGCAGGCTACCTTCCTTGATAACCGCAGGAAGATTGGTGATGTCAATGCTTCTTTGCAAGACTCCCTTGCTGGAATCCGTATTGTGCAGTCTTTTGCAAATGAAGATATTGAACGTGAGAAATTTCGTGTTGGAAATGAGGCATTTTTAGATTCCAAGCGTGATAATTATCGTGCTATGGGAAGTTTTCAGAGTGGAAATACATTTTTCCAAGGAATGATGTATCTTGTCACTTTACTTGCTGGTGGTTATTTTATCGCTCTTGGCCAGATGAGTGCTGCTGACCTTGCTATGTATGCATTGTATATTGGAATCTTTATCAGCCCGATTCAGATTCTTGTAGAATTAACAGAAATGATCCAGAAAGGTATGTCTGGTTTTATCCGTTATCAGTCTGTTATTGATATTGAACCTGAGATCACAGATTCTGTTGATGCCGTTAATATGAAACATCCTGATGGGGATATCTGTTATCATGATGTCTCATTTAGTTACGAGGATAATGAGATTGTATTAAATCACATTGATTTCACGATCAAATCAGGAAAATCCATTGCACTCGTTGGACCTTCCGGTGGTGGGAAAACAACGATCTGTTCTCTGCTGCCTCGATTTTATGATATTACAGATGGTTTGATTACGATCGGTGGTCAGAATATCAAGGATATAAAATTAGAGAGTCTTAGAAGCTCCATCGGTATTGTTCAACAGGATGTTTATCTATTTGGCGGCAGTGTCAAAGAAAATATTGCTTACGGAAACCCTGATGCAACCTTTGATGAAATTGTCGAAGCTGCTAAGAAAGCCAATATCCACGATTTTATTATGACATTACCTAATGGCTATGATACTTTCGTTGGAGAACGTGGTACAAGATTATCCGGTGGTCAGAAGCAAAGAATCTCTATTGCAAGAGTCTTCTTAAAGAACCCGCCAATCTTAATCTTAGATGAAGCTACCAGCGCATTAGATAATGAAAGCGAGCAGCATATCCAGAAGAGTCTGGACGCCTTGTCTGAAAATCGAACAACAATCACGATCGCCCATCGTTTATCAACGATCCAGAATGCAGATGAAATTCTTGTTATCGATGGACAAACGATCAAAGAACGAGGAACACATGAAGAACTAATTGCTTCTGGCGGTCTTTATGCTAAATACTATCATATGATGTAAGTGTCAAAAGTACAACAACGTCGAAACCTATTTTGTTTAGAACTGTTTATAAATTCTTTAGAATTGTTCATACTTTGTATATTGAATGCCTCGGGGATTTTGGTATACTTAAGACATAGTTTTTCATATATATTTT
>OHRB01001115.1_pt1 | contig 11198 bp, 10 predicted proteins | sample 1578381 | NCBI WGS metagenome assembly OHRB01 (sample SAMEA3879566, study PRJEB24766) | human gut metagenome | biome: human-associated habitat; feature: feces | place: USA | collected 1985/1987
TCAAGGGCTACACCGGCAAGCAGTGGGGCCGCCCCTGCACCGAGCTGCCGGCGTTCATCATCAAGCGCCTGCCCGTCCGTTTTACCTACGACAACAACTATTTCAACGCGCTGTATCAGGGCATCCCCAACGGCGGCTATACCGCTCTGGTGGAAAAGATGCTGGATGGTGTGGAAGTCCGCCTGAACGTGGACTATCTGGCCGAGAAGGCGTCTCTGGACAAGCTGGCGGAGAAGGTCGTCTACACCGGCCCCGTCGATGCCTACTTCGGTTACCAGCTGGGCGCATTGCAGTATCGCAGCGTCCGGTTCGAGACCGAGGTGCTGGACACCGACAACTATCAGGGCAACGCCGTCGTGAACTACACCGACGCCGAGACCCCCTACACCCGCATCATTGAGCATAAGCACTTTGAGTTCGGCACCCAGCCCAAAACGGTCATCAGCCGCGAGTACAGCGCCGAGTGGAAGAAAGGCGATGAGCCGTACTACCCCGTCAACGACGAGAAGAACGGTGCGCTCTACGCTGCATACAAGAAGCTGGCCGATGCTGAGCCGGGGGTCATCTTCGGCGGCCGTCTGGGCGAGTACAAGTACTACGATATGGACAAGGTCATCGAGGCGGCACTGTCGGTGGCGGAAAACGAACTGGCATAACAGCAGGTTCCCGGCTGCACGAGGGAAAAGCACCCGGCGATGCGGCCTGATATCAAGTTGACGGAAGCGGTCAATTGCTGTATACTAGAACTTACAAGAACGGCACCGGTTTTTCCGGTGAGAAGTGAGGGATACTATCATGAAAGTGATTCTGAAGCAGGACGTCAAAGGCATTGGCAAGAAGGACGAGATCCATGAGGTCTCCGACGGCTACGCCCGCAACTTTCTGTTCCCGCGCAAACTGGCCGCTGTGGCCGACGCCAGCGCGGTGAATATCGCACGCGGCAAGGAGGCTGCTGCGGATTTCCACGAGGCCGAGACGGTGGCTGCTGCCCAGGCTCTGGCGGCGAAGATCAACGGCAAGACCGTGACCATCAAGGCCAAGGGCGGCGCATCCGGCCGCCTGCACGGCAAGGTCACCGGCAAGGAAGTTGCCGAAGCTCTGGCCCAGCTGGCCGGTGCTCCCATCGACAAGAAGAAGATCGAGCTGGAGACCAAGGACATCAAGGACGCAGGCGTGTTCAACGCCAAGGTGCGTCTGCATGTCGGTGTCGTGGCTTCCTTCAAGATCATGGTGGAAGTGGAGCAGGCCTGATTCCAAAATGCCTGTCAGCGCCCCCTCAGTGCAGGGGGCGCTTTTTGGGTTTCTGAGAGGAAAACGATACCATGCCGAACGAACGACATTATACCAATGAACTGAATCTGGAGAGCGTGGGCATCAATCTGCCCTACAACATGCAGGCCGAGCAGAGTGTGCTGGGTGCGGTGCTGCTCAAGCCGGATACCCTGACCGACCTGGTCGAGATCATCCGGCCGGAGATGTTCTACACCCGCCAGAATGCACAGATCTATTCCGAGATGCTGCGGCTCTTCACGAGCGACCAGACCATCGACTTCGTCACCCTGCTGGACGCAGTCATCTCGGACGGCGTCTTCCCAAGCGCGGACGAGGCGAAAGTCTACCTGACCGGTCTGGCCGAGACGGTGCCCAGCATCTCAAACGTCAAGGCCTATGCCCAGATCGTGCAGGAAAAGTATCTGGTCCGCCAGCTGATGGGGGTGGCAAAGGATATCTTGCAGGATGCGGGCGATGAACCGGACGCGGACCTGCTGCTGGAAAACGCTGAACAGCGCATCTACGAGATCCGCTCCGGGCGGGATTCCAGCGCACTGACGCCCCTTTCTTCCAGCATGGTGGAAACGCTGACCAACCTGCAGAAGATCAGCGGCCCCGATGCCGACAAATACAAGGGCATCCCCACCGGGTTCCGCCTGCTGGATACCGTCCTGACCGGCCTGGGCCGCGGCGACCTCGTCATCCTGGCTGCCCGCCCCGGCATGGGCAAGACCAGCTTTGCACTGAACATCGCCACCCGCGTGGCCATGCAGCAGAAGGTGCCGGTGGCCATCTTCAGCCTCGAAATGACCAAGGAGCAGCTGACCAACCGCATCCTCTCGGCGGAAGCGGGCATCGACAGCCAGGCGTTCCGCACCGGTGCCCTCCGTGCCGAGGACTGGGAGTATCTGGCCATGGCGACCGAAAAGCTCCACGATGCGCCCATCTATATGGACGACACGTCCGGTATCACCATCACCGAGATGAAGGCGAAGATCCGCCGGGTCAATCAGGACCCCACCCGCCCGAACGTCGGGCTCATCGTCATCGACTATCTGCAGCTGATGACCACCGGCCAGCGCAGCGAGAACCGTGTGCAGGAGATCAGCTCCATCACCCGAAACCTGAAGATCATGGCTAAGGAAATGAATGTGCCCATCATCGCGCTTTCTCAGCTGTCCCGTGCGGTGGAGAAGCAGGGCAACAACTCTTCTCACCGGCCCCAGCTGTCGGACCTGCGTGACTCCGGTTCCATCGAGCAGGATGCCGACTGCGTCCTCTTCCTTTACCGTGATTCCTACTACGCCAGCCAGAACCCCGATGGGGCCGAGGTGGATGCCGATACCGCGGAGTGCATCGTGGCAAAGAACCGCCACGGCGAGACCAGCACGGTGCCGCTGGGCTGGGATGGCGCACACACCCGCTTTATGGATGTGGACTTCAAACGCTGATGAACGACGAAGCATCAAAATTGATCGCAAAAGTAGAACGCTTTGCCCAGCAGGAGCAGCTGTTTGCGGCTGCGGAGCCGGGCCGGGCTCTGCACCTGTGCGCCGCCGTTTCGGGCGGAGCCGACAGCATGGCGCTGCTGCGGGTACTGCTGGAACTGCGGGAAGCTTTTGGGTATACTCTTTCTGCCTGTCACGTCAACCACGGCCTGCGGGGCGAGACTGCGGACCGGGACGAAGCTTTTGTCCGGGCCGAGTGTGCCCGGCTGGGGGTGCCGCTGACAGTCTTCCGCCCGGCAGATGTGGGAATGGCTGTGCCGCCCCATGCCGGGGAGGACTGGGCCCGCAGACTCCGCTATGCCTGCTTCGCCCAACTGCTGGCAGGCGGGATAGACTGCATTGCAACGGCCCATACTGCTACTGACCAGGCCGAGACCCTGCTGTTCCGGCTGGGTGACGGACGAGACGAACGAGTCCGATGCCTACGCCCGCAACCGCCTGCGCCATGGGGCCGTTCCGGCCCTGCGCAGCGTCAACGATGCGGCAGAGGAAAATCTGGCCCGCTTCTGTGAAAAGGCGGCCCGCGCGGATGCCTACTTTGCCAGGCAGGCAGAACAGCTGCTTTCTGGCGCGCGTCTGGATGCAGCCCAGACTGCCCGTAAGGCCCCGAAAGCCAAGGCGGCGTGGCAGCTGGAGCCGCTGCAGGGCGCTGACCCACTCATTCTGGAAGCGGCGCTCCACAGCCTTGTTGCCCCGGTGCGGGATGCCGAGGAAAAGTACATCCGCCTGCTGGCAGAGCTGGTGGAGCAGGGGAGCGGGGCGGTGCAATTGACCGATACGGTCCGCTTCTGCGCAGGCAGCGGGATGCTCTGGCAGGAAAAGAGCCGGCCGGAAGCGGCTGCGGTCCCTGCGTTTTCGCTGCCGTTTGCCCCTGCCGATGGGGCAGAATTTGCCTTGCCCGGGGGCCAAACCCTGAAAACACGGCTTTTTGTAAGCGGTTTTCGAGAAAAAACACAGGGTGTTCATAAAAAAGACTTAAAAAATCGGGCGGATTATGCTAGAATAACCTTGTTATATTCTGCCCTTACGCTGCGCACCCGTCAACCGGGAGACCGGTTCCGGCCTGCGGGGCGGGGGCTGAGCAAGCCCCTGCGCAAATGGATGAATGAGGCAGGCATTCCTGCCGGAATACGAGAGGGCCTGCCGCTGCTGGCGGCGGGCAGCGAGATCCTGTGGGTCTGTGGGGAGGGCTTTGCCGAGGGGCTGGCCCCGGACGAGGAGACTGCACAGATCTTGCAGTTGGAATTGGAAAATGGAGGAACAACCCATGAGCATGAATGACGATATCAAGAACATCCTGGTCAGTGAGGAAGCACTGAAAGCCAAGGTTGCCGAACTGGGTGCACAGATCAGCAGGGATTACGAGGGCAGAAACCTTGTCCTCGTCTCCATCCTCAAGGGTTCGGTGGTTTTCATGGCCGACCTGATGCGGGCTGTGACCATCCCTTGCAACATTGATTTTATGGTCGTGTCCAGCTACGGCGGCAGCAATACCACCACCAGCGGTCTGGTCAAGATCATCAAGGATCTGGACGGCGACCTTTCCGGCAAGGATGTGCTGATCGTGGAGGACATTCTGGATACCGGTGTCACCCTTTCCAAGCTGGTGCCCATGCTCAAGATGCGCAACCCGAATTCCGTGAAGATCTGCACCATTCTGGACAAGCCCAGCCGCCGCAAGGCCGACATCCAGCCCGATTACGAGGGCTTCCAGGTGCCGGACGAGTTTGTGGTGGGCTATGGTCTGGACTACGATGAGAAATACCGCAATCTGCCCTATGTGGGTGTGCTGAAACCGGAAATCTACGCATAACAAAAACGAATTAGAACTGGAGTTGATCCCTTTTGCAACCGAAACGACCTCGCTTTAATCCCCTGATCCTGGCGCTGGCACTGGCCGGTGTTCTGATGATCTGGTCGGTGCTGGGCACCAGCGACAGCAGTACCGGCGGCTCCACCATGAGCTACTCGACTGTGGTGCACTACTTTGAGAACAATCAGGTCACAGCCTTTACGCTGGACCGCAACACCAGCATCATCACCCTGACGCTGAAGGAGGGCAAGCAGGAGCTGCCCGAAACCACAGGTGCCACCGCTGCCACACAGGCCTCCGGCGGTCTGCTGAGCAACATGTTCTCCTCCTCCACCTCTTCCGTGGGGGCGACCAGAAACGATGACGGCACGGTGACGGTGCGCTACAAGCTGCCCTACGCCTATGTATTCATCGAGAACGTCCAGCAGTATATCGATTCCTACGACGCAGCCAACCCGACCGCGCCCATGGAGTACGATTACACCACCCTGAAGGAGTCCATCCCCTGGATGGAGATCCTGTTCTACCTGGGAATGCTGGGCTGCACCGGCTTCCTGCTCTTCTCCATGATGCGCGGCGGCGCTGGCGGCGGCGGTATTATGAACGTGGGCAAGGCCAAGGTGAAGGACGAGCACGAGAACAAAAAGACCGCGACCTTTGCCGACGTTGCCGGTGAGGACGAGGAAAAGGAAGAGCTGAAGGAGGTCGTGGAGTTCCTCAAGAGCCCCGACAAGTTCAACACGCTGGGTGCCCGCATCCCCCACGGCGTTCTGCTGGTGGGCCCTCCGGGTACCGGTAAGACCCTGCTGGCCCGTGCCTGCGCCGGTGAGGCGGGGGTGCCCTTCTACTCCATTTCCGGCTCCGACTTCGTGGAAATGTATGTCGGTGTCGGCGCGTCCCGTGTGCGTGACCTGTTTGATAAGGCCAAAAAGACCATGCCCTGCATCATCTTCATCGATGAGATCGATGCCGTGGGCCGTCAGCGCGGCGCAGGTCTGGGCGGCGGCCACGACGAGCGGGAGCAGACCCTGAACCAGCTGCTGGTCGAGATGGACGGCTTTGAGGCCAACGATGGTGTCATCGTGATGGCAGCCACCAACCGTGCCGACATTCTGGATAAGGCACTGCTCCGTCCGGGCCGCTTTGACCGTCAGGTCTATGTGGGCCTGCCTGATGTCAAGGGCCGCGAGGAGATCCTCAAGGTCCACACCAAGAATAAGCCTCTGGCTCCCGATGTCTCCCTCAGAGTCATCGCACAGCGCACCGCAGGCTTTGCGGGTGCTGACCTGGAGAACCTGGTCAATGAGGCCGCTCTGCTGGCTGCCCGCCGCAGCCGCAAGGCTATCACCATGGAGGACATCGAGGAAGCTTCCATGAAGGTCATGGCAGGCCCTGAGAAGAAGAGCCGCGTTGTGACTGCCGAGGAAAAGAAGCTGACCGCCTACCATGAGGCGGGCCACGCCGTGGCAGGCTTCTATTGCAAGCACCATCCCCGTGTGCATGAGATCACCATCATCCCGCGCGGTCAGGCAGGCGGCTACACCATGTATCTGCCCGAAAAGGACCGCAGCTACGTGACAAAGGGCGAGATGTTCGAGGACATCGTGTCCAGCCTGGGCGGCCGCGTGGCCGAGCAGCTGATTTTGGAGGACATCTCCACCGGTGCCTCCAACGACCTGCAGCAGGCAACCAACATTGCCCGCCAGATGATCACCAAGTACGGCTTCTCCGAGCGCCTGGGCCCTGTGGTCTACGGCACCTCGCAGGAGGAGACCTTCCTGGGCCGTGATTTCACCCAGGGCAAGGGCTACAGCGAGAGCACTGCTGCCGAGATCGACGGCGAGATGCGGGATATCATCGATGAGGCTTACGAGACCTGCCGCCGCACCCTGACGGAGCACATCGACCAGCTCCATGCGCTGGCACAGGCTCTGATGGAACGCGAAAAGCTCAACGAGAAGGAGTTCAACACCGTGATGGCTGGCGGCAAGCTGCCCCCGCGTGACGGCGACGAGCCTGCACAGGAACCCGCCGCACCGGCGGCCCCTGTGGAGACCGCAGAACCTGCCGAGAGTGCAGAGCCCGCTGAACAGGCGGAGCAGGCCGTGCTGGGCGAGGAAATGCCCGACCCGGCGCAGGATGCCCCGCGGGAAAACGAATGATCGAAGGGAGCGAGTGTCGTGGAGGAAAATTTTAACCCGGTCGCACGCACCCGGGCCAACTATTATACCCCGGGCAGCCCGGTGCAGTTCGTCTGTGTGGAACTGCTCAAGGGCGAACTCAGCGGCGAGAACGCAGTCTGCCTGACCTTCAAGAACATCTCCAAGGTTACCCTGACTGCACTGGAGATCCACTTCAAGTGCAAGGGCGTGGACGGTATCATCCTGTGTGAGGATGCCTTTGAATACCGCGAGATCGAGGTCAAGCCCGGTGAGAGCTTTGGCATGGACGATGCCGTGTTCGTGACCCAGAAGGCCATCACCAGCGTGGATGTGGTCCTGAAGAACGTATACAGCGGCAAAAAGGTCGTGCATCTGGATGCCATCAAGCGCGTTCGCCTGCCGGCCCCGCGCCGCCTGAGTCCGGAGCTGGAAAAGGCACTGGAAAGCCGGATGAACCGCACCGGCCTCAAGTATATGCCGCAGGTGTTCGAGAACGGTTGGTACTGTGCCTGCGGTTCCTTCCACCCGAAGGAAGAGGACACGGTCTACTGCACCGAGTGCGGCTGTGACCGCATCCTGCTGCAGAACGCCCTGAACACCCTGCTGCAGCCCGGCCAGAAGGCCGCCCCTGCAGAGCAGGCCCCGGCGGCGGAGGCCGCCCGCGTGGTGAGCGCCGCCCCGCAAGAAGAGCCGACCCGCATTGTGGCCAGCGCGCCGGTGCAGGCAGAGCCCACCCGGGTCATCCCGACGGCCCGCCCGGCAGAGCCTGTCGGCGCTCCGACCAGCTTTGCACCGCCGGTGGAACACACCCCTGCTCCGGAAGCAGAGCCTACCCGGGTGCTGGATGCCGCCACCCGCGCGGCGTTCCCCGGCAGCGGTGCAGCGGCTGTGGATGACGAGGGCACCCGTGTGATGCCTGCTGCTGCCCGCCGTGCCGCCCCGGCCCGCCAGCCGGAACCCGAGGTGGAGCAGTACGATGAGGAAGACGATGCGGAAGAGAGCCGTGACGGCATTGCTGAGACTCTCGTCCGCTGGGTCCCGCCCATCACCGCCATCGTCTGCGCAGGCATTGCGCTGTGGGGCTTCGTCTATTATCAGTTTATGATGTAAATGAATGACGGAGGAGGCTGCGCTTCCTCCGTTTTTTGGTTGTACGAAGGAGAAACGTTATGCCCGACGAAGCACTGCAAACCGCTTTTGAGATCAAAACTACCTGCGATGAGATCAGCCGCAAGCTACTGCGCTGGCACTGGGAGAACAAGCCCGGGGAGCACAGCCTGGGAGCCCTGCTGGATCACATCCGCACCCGCCAGCAGGAGAGCCCCGAATATTATGACCGTCTGCCCGATCTGGCGGGCCGAAACAGCTGGCAGCAGCTGGATACCACCCTGTGTATGCGGGTGCTGCTGGACCCTGAAAAGGATGCTGCCCGCCCGCTGGATCTGCTGGGCAATACGGAGCACCCGGCTGCTGCCCGCCGGGCCTGCAACGCGGTGCGCACCGCCCGCAATGAAGCGGCCCATGCCTCCGACCGCACGGCGGTTGCGCAGGCGGCGATCCTCTTCAACGAGGCCGTGGAAGCACTGGAAGAGGGCTATGCAGGCGCGCCCCTGCGCACCAGTGAGCTGGGCCAGTATTACCGGCTGGCTGAGGATTATCTGAGCCGCTGCGGAGCCAAAAAGCCCATTGCGTCGGCGGCCCCGGAAGAGAAAGCATCTCGCGCGGCAAAGTCCGGCCAGAGCACTGCGGGCAGGAAAAAAGAGGGGACTTCCGGCAGTGCTTCCCGCCGCAGCAGCACAAAGCAGAACACGAGCGGCCGCAGCTCCGGCGGCAGATCCCAGAACCGGAAGCAGGGCGGCAGCCGGAACAGCCGTGCCCGGGCCAGGCAGAAGCAGAAACAGGCCAACCGCACCGTTCTGCTGGTGCTGCTGGCGATCCTGGCCGTTGGTCTGCTGATTCGCGGCTTTACCATGAACTGGCAGTGAAAGAGTGAGGAAACTATGAAGCAAAAACTGATTTTTCTGGATATTGACGGTACTTTGCTGCCTCCCGGTGAGATGACCGTTCCGGCCAGTGCCGTGGAGGCCATCCGGCAAGCCCGGGCCAACGGCCACAAGGTGTTTCTGTGCACTGGGCGCAACCTGCGCATGACGAAGCCGCTGCTTGCCTACGGTTTCGATGGCTTTGTCTGCTCTGCAGGCGGCTATGTAGGCTGTGATGGGAAAATTCTCGTGGATCTTCCCATGGAGCCTGCGCAGGTCGAGGGCCTGCGGGAGGTGCTGGGGCGTGCCGGTGCCGAGTGCACACTGGAAGCCCGGGATGATACTTACGGCGGCATCAGGATGATCGAGCGGTTCGCCCATTTGTTCCCCCGCAAGCCGGGGCAGCTGAACAGCGAGGCCGAGCGCTGGCGCAAAACGATGGAGTATGGCATGACCATCCGGCCCATTGAGGAATACCACGGAGAGCCGGTTTACAAGGTGGTGTTCATCGCCCCCAACGAGGCCTGCCTTACCGAGGCAAAGCAGCTGTATGAGGATCAGTTCATCTTCTGCGAGTCCCGGCTGGGGGATACCCCGTCAGCCATCGTCAACGGGGAACTCATCAACCGCAAGTTCAACAAGGGCACCGGCATCAAGGCTATCTGTGATGATCTGGGGTGTTCGCTGGCCGATACCATCGGCTTTGGCGACAGCGACAATGACCTGCAGATGACCGATGTGGTAGGCATCAGCGTCTGCATGGCCAATGGCTCCGACAACCTGAAAAAGCTCTGCGACCGCATCTGCCCGGCTGTGACGGAGGACGGCGTGGCAAGGGAGCTCAAAACTCTGGGCCTGATCTGAGAGCAGCCTTCCACAAAAGAAGAGATGATAACAAAAAATTCCCGCTCCATCGAGCGGGAATTTTTGTTAGAGAGGGTTATTTCTGATGGACTGCCTTGTGATATACCGCATAGGCGATCACGGCAGAGAGGGCCTCTGTAATCCAGAAGGCGTGCCAGACACCGGTAGGGCCCATGCGGCCGCACAGCACCCACGCAATGGGCATGATGAAGATGATGTAGCGGCAGATGGAGATGACCAGCGAAGGCACGCCCTTGCCCAGACCCTCCAGCGCGCCGGAGGAGGTGGTAGACACTGCCGAGACGATGAACCCCAGGCAGATGATCCGCAGGGCGGTCTGGCCGATGGCGATGGTCTCGGGGTTAGAGGTGAACAGACCCATCAGCGGGCCTGCAATGGTCAGGCAGAGCAGGGTGCCAATGGCCATGATCCCGGCGCTCAGGCCCAGTGTCAGGTTGTAGAGCCTGGACACACGGCCATGCTCCCGGGCACCGTAGTTGTAGCCCACCAGCGGGCGCATCCCCTGCACGATGCCGTTGGCCGGCAGGTAAAGGAAGGTCTGGAGTTTGTAGTAGATGCCCAGCACCGTCACATAGCTCTGGGAGTAGACCGCCAGCAGGCCGTTCAGGAAGGTGACCAGCAGGCTGGGCAGGGCCAGATTCAGGATGGCCGGTACGCCGATGGCATAGAGCTTGCCGTCAAGGGCGGCATCGAACCGCAGGCAGCGGCGGGAGAAGCGGACGGCGACTTCGGTGGTGCAGTAGACATAGAGGTAGACCACAAGGGAAACGGCCTGCCCGATGCCGGTGGCAAGGGCCGCACCGGCAATGCCCAGGGCGGGCACCGGCCCAAGGCCGAAGATGAGGACAGGGTCGAGGGCGATGTTGGTCACGCAGCCGGTGATCAGCGCCACCATGGCAACATTCATCCGGCCCACGGACTGGAAGATCTTCTCAAAGGCGAGATCTGCCATGTTGACCAGCGAGAACAGGAACACGATGGTGGAGTAGGTCACACCCATGTCCACCAGAGCGGGATCGGTAGTGAAGCGGCGCAGGAAACCGGGCATGATGGCAATGCAGAGGACCATGCCCAGCACACCGTGCAGCAGGGAGAACATCATGCCATGGGTGGCGGCCCGGTTGGCGTTTTCGTGGTCGCCTGCGCCGAGGTAGAGCGCGATCTGGGCATTGATGCCGATGCCAAAGCCGATGGCCACTGCATTGACAAAGTTCTGGATGGGAAACACCAGCGAAAGCGCCGTCATGGCCTGCTCGCTGATCTGGGCCACAAAGAGGCTGTCCACGATGTTGTACAGGCTGTTCACCAGCATCGAGATGACGTTGGGCAGGGCCATGGAGAGCAGCAGCGGGAACACCGGTCTGGTTTTCATAAAAGTATCGTTCATTTTCATTGCTCCTGAGGGTCAGATTTGGATTTGAAGGCAAAGCAAAAGCCACACAATGGCTTTTGTACCATTGTGTGGCGAAAAGTTGCAGAATGCTGTAAAAATCCACACGATATTTTATTGGCTCAAAGATACCACATTACAGGGATACTTGTCAAGGACTTTTTAAAATAAAAGTATGACTTTTTA